>Ga0099826_10001243_pt1 | contig 14895 bp, 7 predicted proteins | sample Mtrugardesep15_FD_76830 | JGI IMG/M metagenome (GOLD analysis project Ga0099826, IMG submission 76830) | Root nodule microbial communities of legume samples collected from California, USA - M. trunc garden sep15 | ecosystem: Host-associated > Plants > Roots > Nodule | place: USA: California... | reverse complement strand
GTCCTATTCAATGCAAATAGTCCCTCAGTTGGAACCTCAGCTTTTTCTAAGCAAGGTCTTCAAAATATGTTCGAAAGGTTCTCAAAAATTGATATGGTGACAACGAGGTATACTGCTTACATATTAAAACAACATCTCAATATTGTTTTTTCATTAACCTATGTTTATGATTTTCCATTGATTTTTTAAAAGAAAAAAGTAAGTTCAAGTATTCTATGGCGGTGATGGAAGGCTTTGACTAGAATTTTAGTAAGACAATGTTGTGTGGGACAGTTTGGGTTGGGAGGTAGGAAGCTAAAACAAGAATAAACTCAATGTAGTATGGCTGAGAGTGTTGCATTTGATGAGTGGAAATATTAGACGAGGTGAGACGATATAGGATTGGAGAATCATAGCATTAGAGAGAGTTAGGGAGCACATTTTGTAGAAAATATGATTGAATCTCAACTTTGCTGGTTTAGTTATGTGTGGAGGAGACTCATAGGTTATGTAGTAGGAGAGTTGATTATGGAGTGCAGCCTAATCGCTACAGGCAGAGGAATACCAAGAAAAACTATAGTCTAAAAACTATCAAGAAAGATTTATATTTCAATGGTTTAACTATAGACACGACTGATCCATCTAGCCAACTAACCTAATGGGATAATGCTTGGTTGTTGTTGTTTTGGCCTTTGCTCTCACTATTGATTCAAAAGTGTTGGGTTCTTATGTTTTCAAATTTCATGAAAATAATTTCACTGTTCTTACATATAACCTATGGATTTTTTTCTTTCTTGGAATATATAACCTATGGACTTTTATCAGACATAAACTTCACTCCAAGATGAATAAGCTGGACCCACCCATTGAAAAGCAGAATACGTATGCACGACAGCATGTGGCATTTCATCTTGCAAATGCAACTAATAATGAGGGATTAATAGACGAGTCTGGTTCTTTGTCAAAGTCACTTATAGTCGGTAGTATGAACGAATACAAAATGAGAGTGTTAAGCTTCATTTGGAATCAAGGTGTAGTTCGAGGTTTGTTGCAATTTTTTGCTCAATCTCCTGTTCTTGGCAATATAGTTCTTTCTCTTCCATGTCTGACACTCATTTTCTTCTATAGGAAATGTTGTTAATTTAGTTCCCAGGTTCCGAACTAGGATGATAATGGCTGAAAGTCCATCTGGTGGCACAGTGGCTTTGCATTATGGGAACATAGATGAAAGTGATTTCGTAGGCGCAGAAGAGTATCTCCCTACATTACCGAATACTGTAAGATTCATGGCATACATTTTTTCTGTGTTATACATATATTGAGTATTTACATCTGAAGATTGTTGAACACAAGCTTGAGCTGTCGTTTACCTTTTTTCATGTGGTCCTCTCCTCTGTTAAGTCATCTAAACATTAATTTGCTGTCTATATTTCTCATAGCTTTTCTTCTTGACCTTGTGGCTTTTAACCTTAGGAATCCTTTTCCATTTTATCTCATTGCTACCATTCGTTTCATTTCTCCATCTACATATTTACTTTAACTTCCTCAGCACCCATTTCTTGTTAAAAGGCATAATTTTTTTTCCACTTTTTTATTTTGGATACACATTTTTTGTATGTAGCATTTCCTAATGTCTCAGCATTAACATGATGGTGTATCGGTCATTGTCGACCATGAACTATCAAATTGTAGCACACATATTTGAACTTCTTGTCTTTAAATATATAATAGAGTCTCTGCAATTTTTTTATTGCACTGATTTATGTAACCAATTTGTGGACAGCCTTTTGCGGATTTACTTGCTGACCAGTACAGTTCACAGGTATGTTACTCTTTCTGAGAATGAAACATATGAAGGATAGATCTTTGTCAAATTATTCTCTCAATTGTAAAATATACGCCTCTTGTAGATTGAACGTGAAGGATATGTTAAGGAAGATGACGGAATCCAACTCAGACCAAACCTTGTGAACCTTCCTTTGAGCAGTCAATCTAGTTTACCTCCTAATGAGATGCAGCAATATGGAAAACAAATTCCTGAAAACCCTCGGGCCTTGCAGATGTACCAAGCATTTCTCTCTGGTGTCTTAATTGAAAACCCTCAGGCCTTGGAGATGTCAGAAGAATTTTCACTCTGGTATCTCAGTCGAAAACCGTCGGGCCTTGCAGATGTCCCAATCATTTTTCTCTGGTGTCTCAATGGCTCAAAGACCTCATCGACCGGACTCACAACAACAAGCAGTTCAGCAGAAGCAGCAGCTTCAACAAAATCAACACTCGCTCCTTCAACAGCCAAATCCACAGTTCTAGAGATCTTTGTACAGTGCAAATCAGCTGTCGCATTTAAACGGTGTTGGACAAAATTCAAACGTGCCATTAGGTAATCAATTGTTTCACCGCCACGGCTCTACCATGGGAGTTCCATTGTTGAGCCAACAAACACACCAGCAAGCAAGCCCTCGGAAGATGAGTCAACGAACTCCAATGAGTCCACAACAAATGAAGAGCAATTCATGGCATGAGTACTGGTAACCCTGAAGCTTGTCCAGCAAGTCCTCAGTTGAACTCTCAGGCACTAGGGTCTGTTGGTAGCATAGGTCTTAGTAAGAGCAATTCTGTCAACAATGCACAATGAAACTGTCCAGCCTAGTAGAAAGCTCAAAGCAAATAGTTGAAATGACTATTATTTACAGATAAATAAAGCATGTGTTAGGGGAATTAGTTTATGCTGATCTAGAACCAACTCAAGAAGGAATGTCCGTTGTATATTGCTTTTTTAATTTTCCCCTACCCTCGTTGATCATCACAGGAATTTTCAGGATATTTAGGTCAAAGCTTAGCACGGGTTATTTGTACTTTGTAGAAAGAACTATGCATCTTTAGATCATACTAGTAATGTACACAAGTAGTTCAGTAACTTTGCTCACCTGTGCAATTTTTAGTTATCTCTTGAATGGTCATAAGTTTAGTTAAGTTTGTAAACTTTGTAGCACGGGTATCAATTGCAGTGAATGCTAGTGTTCAATTTAAAACATATATAATCATAACTTGTCAATGAACAAACTGAGGTTGAGCTAGCTTATGACGCTTTCAGAAATGTTCATAAATAGAATCTTTAGGCCTGGTTTTTTAACTAAAAAGGCTTTGAGTATAAGCGGACATACTATACACCAAAATCCTGGATTTCGATTGTATGCACCCGAATGACTAAGCGGGCAAGATCTGTGAGAAAACTAGTGCAGCATTATAATGTATTTGTATCTTAAATAGCTCCATATTCAACTTTTTATCTGCTTGATTTTCATGCTATCACTACATATTTCGAATCTAACTTGAAGTTCACCTTGATTAAAACAAGTCAATAGTCTAGTGAATATCATATAGAAGGGGAACAATTCAAAATCAACAGTTCCTCTTCATGAAGTAGCAGTCTATGAGAGTTACGACAAAATTTTACTTTGAATAATTATCCTATAATTGCAAAAACTGAAACTATTACTGAAAATCAGTTTATGGAGAGCAAGAAGATAGAAATCCCGAAAGTCTGCATATTTTTTTCCAACACAGGTAAACTTGCAACATACCACCTAAGGAAGGTTTCATCCCTCTCACAGTTTTTTTTATTTAGGTTGAAGACAATGACACAAAACCTTTTTCCTAAATCATATTTATCCCAAGATAACGAAGAGGGAACCTCATTTCAATCCTCCAAGAACACATCCGCAATTGAGGAATCAAAATGAGTTTTCGCCCTCATTAACACACCAATTTTTAAAACCAGGCGCTGTGAAATCAGAGAATAGAAACAAAGATATCCAAGGTAATAAACACAAGATCGACATCTCACGAAATCGCACACTAGAAATTTGTCTTCCAAATAAAAAATTCCACATCGATTTTAATAAAAAAAATGTCAAGTTCAGAATTCTTAGACCCATTAAAACGACCAAGAATCCAAGGGGCTTGTGAAATGGTATATTCCAAAATGGCACAACTCAATTATCTCATGAATTTCAGTGCAAAACTCTTCCCTTAATGCCATCCTGAAAATCCATTTTGTCTCCATATAAGGAATCCAGAAGCATCGACGTGCTTCATCGTCTTTAGCACCAAAGGGAACAATCAGATAACTACTAAATTGTTCATAGCGTCAAGGAATGGATTCAAGTAAGATAGTCGTTGCTCAGATTCAGTTTTTGTAACAAACATAAAAATATTTGAAACAAACTATAGCAACACTACAAATAGTTGGTCTTCCCAGCAAGTTTGATCAACCACTTCTCACGTTACTTACTCATTTTCTACTTGCACATTATCTGACTTTGTGCCTTTTCAGGTCCTTTTGGAGAAAGAGCATACTACCAGTCATGAAAGATTCAACACTTGGTGCAAAGAATACACCCTCTAGTCAGATGGCATGCCTCGTGAGTTCATACAGAAACGACTATTATATATGATCTTGTCATATATAAGTGACACATCCTATAAAATAAATAAAAGGCACCTACTTTTTTAGGTCAAATGTATCTTGAGGACCTCTAAGTTTTACGGTTGTACCGAATTAGTATTTTACGGTTTTAAGTTTCATATTGATGTTTTTTTTAATACATATTGATGTTTTATGTAAGTAAAAGTGTCCACCTAGCCCTTTAAGTCATAAAATACATGCATCATTACTCACTTTTTATCAAATACGATTAAAAAATGTTTATGTAGACGTTTATTGCTTAGTTGATAGGTCCAAATTTACCGTTCTCAGAACTAGAATTCACAAGTGTATTATTATTTTGGTTTGAAATAAAGTCGTTCGGTTAATTGATTTATAATGTCGTTGAAGAAATATTTATTTGTAAAATTAGTATTGAACCGGGAAACATAAAAAGAAAATGTATATTAATAATTATGTTTGATGACATAAACATTTTTTTGAACCTTCTACCTAGATGCTAAATAGTCATGTAAAGAGAACAGTTTGTTAAAAAATATATATATTAAAGGACAAACTTATTCCCTTTTTATCGATATTAAAATCAATTTGAGACTAAAAAGGATTAATTTAAGGGAAATATGCTAACGGTGCCTCCGCGTACTGGTTAAGGATGCTAAAAAAAAGAATTATACGGTAGTTATTGTATTGAAAACTATGTAATTAATATTAAAAAATTTAAAAATATTTTTTTTTATAATAATAATTTCCTTTTTTGATATGCTTAACCGGTTCCCCGATCACACCGGTTAGCATACCCTTAATTTAATACTAACTTTATACTTTAAAACCCAAAATGTATTTGACATCATTTTTTTAGTGATAAAAGGACAACTATTTGAAGTCCTCGGTTTTTAAATATAAACAAAATTTATTTTTTAGGTTCATTTATTTAATGATGTTGGTGGTCCATATTATAAACCACATACTTCTTTCGTCCTAAATTGTATGACGTTTTGGGCATTTCACATATATTAAGAAATACAATTAATATTGTATGGAAAAGAGATATTATGAGTTGTTTTACAAAATTGTCCTTAATAAATAATATAAGAAAGATAAATAAAATAATTGAAAGAAGAGAGAGTAATAAATAGTTAAGGTTATAATAGGAAAAGTAACATTAATGTTGCATTGGTAGTGTAAAGCGACATATAATTTGGGACAAATTTTTTTCTCTAAAACGACATACAATTTAAGACGGAGGGAATACATATTAAATGAATCAACCTAAAAAATAAATTTTATTTATATTTTGAAACGGAAACGGAATAAGTATTCAAAATTGTTGAACATTAAAAAAGAAATGCGTGACGATCAAGACACCATTACTCAATTTGGAGTGCTATAAATCTGAAGGTCACATGGGGGTTGCGTGAGGTAATTTTGGACTAGAGTTCCACAAAGAAAGAACACGTAGTTGTAGACTTGTTTGTTTTTGTTGTTGTTGACTAAACCATCTGAAAGTCATCGTTATTTCAGTTATTTAACTTTATAATGAGAGGATACATACATGCATTATACATAAAACAAAACATCATTAGAAGAGATTAAACGAAATTTAGGTGAAATTAAGATTATGAACACAACCAAACAAATTTAAGTTATACTTACTTCATGCTTCAAATTTGATGCAAATTCAATGAATGAATCAAGTTCGAGAAGAATTCCTACACAAAACAACAAACAAAAAATATAAAGCACTATTTGTATTTTCAACAAAACACATCATTTCTTCTAATGATGTTTGAGGTTGACCGTAGTATATGTCCCGAAATCAAAATCAGCTAAACTTTTGATGTGTAAAAAACAATGTAAAAACTGTTTGCATTATCTATCAATTAAAATTATTAGATCATTAAAATCATTTGAATTTAATTATATACACTTTAACATGCATGATAAGTTGATGGAGTTAGATCATCTCCATTAAAAAAAAAAATCTCAAATTTACTCTATTTTCATTCTCCTTCATTAAAATACAACAACCACTTTTCATTACTTCTTATGTCCCAAATTGTATGACGTTTTAGGCATTTCACATATATTAAAAAATACAATTAATATTGTATAAAAAAGAGATATTATGAGTTGTTTTATAACATTGTCCTTAATAAATAATATGGGAAAGATAAAAGAAAGAATTGAAAGAATAGAGAGTAATAAGTAGTTAGGGTTATAATAGGAAAAGTAACATTAATGTTGCATTGATATTGTAAAGCGACATATAATTTGGGACAATTTTTTTTCCTAAAGCGACATACAATTTAGGACGAAGGAAGTATAATTTAATTCTCACTTTCTCTATCATGTTTGTTAGTTGAGATTCCACTTGAGAAAACTTGAGAGAATTTTCAACGGAGAGAATCATAATCAATGTAATTTTTTTTACCACCAATCAACATTAGACATGTTTTTTTAAGGCTTAATTGCAGTTTTAACCCCTTAACTTTCACAAAGTTGCGATTTTAGCCCCCTAAGAAAAAAACTACAAAACGGACCTCTAAGTTTTGCATATGTGGCAGTTTTGGCTCCCAATGTCAATTTTGACTCGGTCTATGCTGATGTGGCACCCTAAGTGAAGTACCACGTGTTTTTTTTTTTTGCTTTGGGGGGCCAAAACTGCTACAGATGCAAAACTTAAAGGGTTTTTTATAGTTTTTTTTTCTTAAGGGACCAAAATCACAGCTTTATAAAAGTTAGGGGTTAAAACTTTTTTTAATGAATAACAATAGAAATGGTATTACCCATGTAATGATGTAACCAACAAAAAGACATGTTATTATACTATAAGTTAAGATTAGGATTGGAATATTGGATTATTCCGTGAGAAGAGGGTATGGACTATGTTTATATATAGTTGTATAAATTTAGGAGGAAACATAAGAAAAATAGTTGTAGTTGCTGAACCTATCTATAATAAAAATGGAAGAAGAGGACTTAAATATCAACAACAACAAGAACATCCCAATAACTCAACTTCTTCAAGTTCTTGAAGCACTTAAACAAGCTTCTCAAAACATCCAAGATCACCATAATCACTTCTCAGATTCTAATTTACCTTCCATAAAAGCACTTTTCCAACTCCACACAATTCTTCCAACCAATTCAACACTTTCTCATCACCTCAACAATCTCAAATCCCTAGTCAACTCGCTTCAAAGCTCAAAACCGAGTCTCAAATCGTTCATAACTCGTCCCCTTTCATCTCACTCCATCTCCAAAACCGCCGCCGCAATCGAATCTGAACTTCAATTATGGATCGATCGTGAAACCATCACCACCCTCTCCTCTCTCGTCTCTGGCAACAACAACGAAAACGAAGGTGAGTTGGTTCTTCTTTTAACTCGGTTCTCCGACAGAGTCTCACAGGGCTTCAACCGCGAGTTACAACAACTCGTTCTCAATCTCAAACTCTTTTCTTTGCTAGAATCGCTTCTATTTGATCCAAAATGTTCTCACCGAATTCGAGAACATGCCGGTATCGCGATATCAGCTTTGATTCGTTTCAACAAAGATGTATTCGTCGGTGAGGTTCTGATGAATCCCACAGTTCAAGCTTTAATTGATATCTGTTCAGTTCGTTCAATTGAAGTTCTATGTTCTTTGATTAGATTAATTAGATCACCAATCGTTGATGAAATTGAATCAAACGGTGAAATACCAAAAATCATAGCGTTGTTGAATTCAAATGATATGAAATTGAGTTTATTAGCAATGGAGTGTGTTCTTGAAATTGGATATTTTGGGAGGAAGGAAGCTGTTGAAGCTATGTTGAAGGAAGGTGTTGTTGAGAAATTTGTTGAGTTGCAAAGATTGGAGAGTGAATTTGCGAGCTGTGTAGCGAGATTCGCAGTGCAATTGGAGGTTGGGGAAGGGTTGAGACAAAGGGAGAAGAGGAGTTTGAAGGGTGAAATATTAGTTAGGGTTAGAGAAGCTTGTGTTTCTGATGCTGAAGCTGCTACCATTGTTGCTGAAGTTTTGTGGGGTACTTCTCCATAGCTAGCTAGATAGATTGTTACTTGTTACTTAAGTTTTCTGGTGTGTGAATTAGTAGATCATAGTGTTGTAAATGTAATTAATACTAAGCTTTGTAGTTCAACTATGCGACTAATCAATTTTTCCAACACGATCTTGGTTGATACTAATCAATTTAGTAACTATAGACGAAAATCCAAACAAATACTTCAAAAAAGTGTAATAGGGAATGGAAAGAGTTATATATTTTCTCATGTTGAAGGTCAAGAAATTAATGCATTATTGATAAGGGCTAGCTTCGTGTGAGTAAGTCAAAAGTCAAAAGTCAAGTCAAAATGGGGAGGGTATCGGGATTTTGGAGGGAATCGTGAATGGAATGTGCCATTTGTGTGGTGGAGAGTGGGGATATGGAGTTATTTACCAAAATAAACAAAACAAAATGCTTCATACGTCTCTAACATAATTATAGTTTTTCCCCCTATTTCCCTCCTTTAATATTATTTTTTGGTCTAACAGAGCGGCCGGAACTCACACAATTAAATGTGGAAAAGTGGGATGTTCGAGGTTCGAACTCCAACCCTACATAAATTATACAATGTCTTTGTCAATTGAGCTAAGCTCACGGGAACCCCTCATTTAATATTATTATTATTCATCATTTTTCTTTTCTTCCATTCTTAATACTCTTTTCTATTGGGTGTATGACAAGCTATCATTATCAAAATTAAAAATGGAAGAATGAAAATAACAAGCTAACTAGAGGAAACTTATGTTCAACATGTGGCATATAGCTAGAGGTTTAAAGCATATACTCCACTTATTAAAAATAAACAAATTTAAGCAGGTAGCCAGGTATTTTAATTTATTTAAACGAAGGTTAGCATGGACAAATACTATAATGACCTACAACCCAACTAAAAAATGGAGACAATTTCTACCCTACCCACCTGACCTTTGTCATCTCATCTCCCGTTTTACAATGAGAACTTTGGTCAAAGTCATACCCCACTGCTGGGCCATGTCAAAGTTTCATAGTTGCGTCCCAAAGTTTGTATCATGGGGAAGGTGGAAACTTACATAAATTAAAAATAAAATAAATGGAAACTTACGAAGTGACGTCTATTTACTTCAAAATTTCCATATCATGATCGTAGAGCACGGTTTAAAAACCGCGTTCCCTGTCTCTTATTTTACTTCTTTTTTTTTTTAAGGAACTTATTTTGCTTTATTATTCAACCGCTTTTATCCAATCCATTCTCAATTTAAATGAAGGAGCTAGTAATAGAAATACAATTGAAATTATTTCTGTAAGCAATTTTCTTTTTGATGACCTGTTAACTTTTATAACCAAATTTACCAGACCAAAAGAGAAAATATATTTTGGTCATTTGGTGGGTAACATTTCATGTTTGTATTCTGAAAAACACACAAAAAATGGCTCAAAATTAGTTTCAAGGAATTTTAAAACGAAGATTGTGTGAATTCTATTTGAGGTCCAATACATAATTCTAGTTCGTCATATTGTAAAAATCTAACTATTTCCATTAGATTCAACCCTCTTGGTTATTATGTATTTCTTTCTAAGTAAATCATTCAGATTTCAGGACCATGCAAGAATGAGTTTATGATAGAGATGTTATTAACTAAACCACTAAAGAAGTCCTAGCTTTATCCTATCCTATCCTATACATAAGATTCTTGAAAAATATAACCAAGTAAGCACTAAATATTATGTATAACTCCAAATATTCAATTGTATTGTTTGTTTCTTTATCAAAATATATGTAACCTTTTTACATTATTTTTCCTACAAAACCAAGTAAGCACTAAATATTATGATATAAAAGAAAGAAAGAAAAAAATTCAAAGCTGAAAATCAACTAAACAAACTCAAAACTAGTTTAGGATTCAATTTGATGATTAACTCGTTGAATTTGACTCATAAAACAAATGAGTCAAACTTATGTTGAAGATTGAGTTTGTTAAATAAATGAGTTGTTTTTATTTATTTTAGTGGTTAGTTCCTTAGGAAGATGAGAAATTTTGGTTAGCTTCAGAGATAGAACCTGAACCTCCTTCTTAATACTTCCTCAATATCTCAATCCATAGCATTTTTTAAAACAAATAAGTTACACTCAAATTATATATATATATTCTTAGACTCCTTTGATTTATGAATCTTATGACTTATATAGTATATAGACACACGCATACATATAATTTATATTATTAAATTGATATCAGATAATTAATTTCATACTTTGTTTAACTTTTTGCATGAAAAAAAAAAAAATTGACTTGAGAAAAGAACAGAGATACTAGAAGATGATGTTGAACAAAATATTAAAATTAGGTCATATTTTGATTTGCACATGTTACTCTGAAACGAAAAAAAATAGATAGCATTTGAAAATCAACATTCATGGCTAAAAGTTTCATGTATATATCAAAACCTAATCAAAATATTTGTAGGCAAAAATGATCCTTAATCAGATAAGTTTTTTTTTTGAAAGAAAAAAAAAAAAAAAACTTGTCTGATCAAGTTGTATGCAAAAGCACACAGCACATTATGTTTTTTTATGAAAGGATACCGCACATTGTTTGTTGAACAATGTTCAAAGAAAACATTTTTATGCGGTTTAAAAGCTAATAAAAAGATCTATTACTCTTAACATTTTTTGAAGAAAAAAAAATCAAGTTTGAGGTAAGTTACTACATTTGTTCAAAACAACAACTTTTAGCGACAACATATGAGTTATTATTATCCTTTTGCAATAAAACTTGTGTCAAAAAACTAGAAACAATGTCTATAATTCTTCTGAATACATCAATAGGGTGTGGATTGTAGTGAAGCAATGAGATAGCTTGGGCTACCCCAATGTTGTATTTTAATTCTAAATATTGGTATTATTTATTTTTGGAAAATAATATTGATATATTTTTATATTTAGTTATTCCAGCAATACATATTCAGCTACTTAAACAAATCTATTTATAAAAATTTAGTAGAAACTAGATTTAGAGGTTGGGAGTGATATTTTATATAATTTAACACCTAGGAAATTTTACACTTTAAAACTCTTTACATCTTTACTATTGAATCTTTACTATTGAAATCTCACAGTAAAAAATTAGTCACATTCAGTGTCCTCCTTTCCTACACAAGAAGTTCACCACCAAAAATTAGAAGGATTTTTCAATAATAAATATTAGAGGCATTTAAGAGTAACAAAATATTTTGTAATCTAAGAAAACGGATCAATGAGTCCACTGTAAATTATACGACCCTTAGTTAATATTTTTGCTGAGATTAGTTGAAGGGAACACTCATGATCCCCTTAGTTTTTTTATCTTTTAGTACTTTTAGTTCACTCTAAGTTATCAAGCCAATCCGAACGGCTTGCGAGCTTGAAATGAGTAAAATTCAGGCTAAAAAAGGTTTATGACAAATGTAAGTCAAATTTCAACCAATTCACGTCAAGTTAAGTTGAATTGAAACAAGTTTGATTATGTCCCTGTTGTTATAACCTAATGTGAAATATGGATTCGAACCCGAGTCACCACATTCCCCCTCTCCGTATGTTTATTTGAGTATGTGTTGGCTATTAGGGCAATAACAACAACAAAAAAGATTCACAACTTGATAAATTTAATAAAGCTACTTTTATTATTATGATTTAGTTAACCAGTAGTAAGAAATTAATTTACATGCCGCATGGTGATGATAGTAAAAGCCAAACTGCTGATTGAAACGCCATAATCAGCAACCATTTGTACTTTCATTTAACACTTTCAGCTTTGCAATAATTCCTGTTGAACCGATAAATTAAATTCATATACTACTAACTTATTATATTTGAACAAATACAGAAGAAAAAACCCAAAGTTTCTGTGCTTTAATGTACAGTTTTGATTTTATTTACTACAAATGAACATCTAAGATTGGGGAAGCACCCAAATACTGATTATTGAACAACAATGCACAGAAGGTTACACGTTCCAGACGCCAGCCTAAACTAAAGAGACTTCCAAAAACTGGAATCTGAAGTATAGCGAAATAAAAATAATTTAACTTTTCAAAAAATCTGATTCTAATTTCGTTTTCCCTCTGAAACGGAAAATGGTCCATATCTATGCTTCCCTGCAGAATGCTTCACCAAATTTCATCTTTTCCCTGATCAAAATAGATGAGTCTCACTAAACAAACAAAACAGAACCTAATATCTTTCGAGGACTTTCTTTACCATGTTCTAGATTTCCTTTCTATGTAACAGAACCTTCAAAATTGAGAAAACTGCAACCAAGGCAATTTGTAAATGCTCAGAACTACTCGTCTTAATACATATTTGCCCCATTTTGCGACTATTTAGATTAGCACTAACAGTTGCTTTCAGGCTTCGACTCAACCTGAACTCAGATTGTAAATTACCACTCAACACCGTCTCTTTATTGAAGGAGAGGACTGTCATTGTCAGGCTTAAGTTGTCATTTCTGATGGGATAATCTTCCCCTCGTAAACAAGCTTCAAAACTTCCACCATGCGCCACTTGTCCCTGACCTTCCATACGGCCAGCATTAATCACAAATTTTAATCTCTTTCCAATTAGCAAAGTATCCTCAAGTTTTGCACCCACGTAGTATTTCTTTCCGAAAGATGTCAAAGAAACACCACAGTCAGCAATGTTGTGCTTTATGTTTTTCAATTTTGTGTTGCTATGAACAGTACAAACCATATCTTTACCACCAACAGATTGAACGTCAACACCGATAGAGTAACTAGGACCCATCGGATTGACATAAGCTGCAGCACACTCAGATTGAATATTGAAATCCTGCTTATTCTTATGCATTTGTCCCACAACAGAGGCATATACATTCTTCTTTACTTCGGTAGTTGTCTCGAAGTTTATACCATCAAAACCCACATCGTGATCCCATCCTTGGGGATCAAGAACAGGTCTCACAAGTAATTGGTCATTATCAACAAGGCAGCGGTATCTATGTATAGCGCAATCTGAATCAAAACTTAGAGGAACAGCCATATCTGGTAACTGAACAGGTTCTGGAGGACCCTGTTGATCATCAGAATTATAATTATTAGAAAACTTTTGCTCTTCTAAAAGTAATTTCTCCTTGCGTCTACGGTACTCTTCTTTCATTTGTTTCTTTAAGTAAAGGGTCTCCCTGTATTCCAATTCATCGAGATAATCTTCTTTTTGCGACTTGGACAACTTTTCAAACTGGGATTTTGTCAGGATTCGTATGGATGGAAGTTGATCATACTCATCTCCTTCTTCTTTGTCTGAAAGTAATATTTCCTCAATTTCATCATCAATTCCACTTTGATTGGATACAGAGCGATGGCGTAACAGGGACGAAAGGAGATGGGGCAGAGAAGGAACCCGGGCACTGTTTGTCGGTCCTAATTCCACACCGTTCTGAAACTTAAGGAGGGAATTTACATCACCCAGAACTTTGGTACAAATGCAAAATAACAAGAGTTGAGATCTCCAAACCTGTCCATTAGGAAGAATTTTCTCCCCCAAAATATTTCTAGGGCACTGAGGATGGTTCTCAACAAAAAGTGCAGGGTTTTCTAGCCTTGAATCTAACATTGCCTGATGTATATACTGCTGTATTAGGTTAGTACATTGAGAAGTATACGAATCATAATTAACAGTATATCCATTAGGTCCTTCTGGAATAGATGAGGATGAATGAGTCATGACTAAGATAGTGTTGAACCAGATTGCCGCACCAAATACCTCGGTTATGAGTTTCAAAAGTGGGAAGTCACTATAACCAGAATTGATAAGATCAAGCCGTTCAAAGTACAAAACGATGTCTGGAGGTGACTTTCTAATGAATCTCTTCACAGAAAGCATGATCCTCTTATTTCTCTTCACATTATTGGTAGAGGAAGGCAGGAAACCAGGGGTATCAATAAACGTTATGTTAAGACCGTTGACAGTTCCCACAATTTCTTGGATACAATCGGTAGCAGGTTGAAAAGCATTAGTCGTGGCTTTTTCTTGATCAAATATAGAGTTTATAGTGGCACTTTTTCCAACTCCTGTTTTACCAAGGACAAGTATTCTGCAGGAGAAGTCCAATTGAGGCATACCAGCTGCCTCATGTTGGTTTGCTATTTCTCGGGCTCCACTGCTACTAAGGTTAACTCTTTGCAGATCCGTCTCCTCAGCACGAATCAAAGTTGCCAGGTGCATCCGATAAAGAACCTTTGCGACCAAGAGGTTTTCTTTTGACTGGCCAAGGCGCCGAAGAAGGCGGAAAAATTTAACTTGGAGATCCTCAACCTTTGCCAAAGTATCCTTCCGTCTTCCATTTCCACTATGTTGAGATTGATAAATTTCTGCATCTGAAGCTTGCTGCAAGGTAGAACTGCTCTGATTACTCTGGTTGGTAGAAGAGTTTGATGTGCCAGACGGAAT
>Ga0099826_10001242_pt1 | contig 14898 bp, 6 predicted proteins | sample Mtrugardesep15_FD_76830 | JGI IMG/M metagenome (GOLD analysis project Ga0099826, IMG submission 76830) | Root nodule microbial communities of legume samples collected from California, USA - M. trunc garden sep15 | ecosystem: Host-associated > Plants > Roots > Nodule | place: USA: California... | reverse complement strand
GTTCTGACTTAATAGCCGAAGGCGAAGGCACTGTACTTGCAAGCATAAGTAGGTAAGTCAATTTCTTCATTTCATTTTCTGGATACTTTTGTTGCTAGGTTCTAACACAATTTTTCTACTTCTGACTTTTGAGTGCTCTGCTAGTCATGTAAGGGCAGCAGTTGCAACATTAGGAGGTAAACATGGTGCTGCTGGAAGATCTGACAAATGGCGACATCTTTATGCAGGATTTACTGTCTGGTTGTCACAGACTGAAGCATCAGGTGATTTTAGTTGATATGTTATTTGGCTGTTTTTACAAGATATGTCTTCAGTTTCAGTCCAATAGTCCAACCTTGTTTTGAACCTTGAAAACAGGAGATGAGTCACTTGACCCTTGACTCGAAGAAATTTTATCATTACAAAGATTGTGTGTTGGATGGGGGATTCAGGAGGCGAAGAGTGTGGAATCCATGATTGAATCAACCTTTGTTGGAAATTTTTCAAAACGGTGCGGGTGGGTGGGGGATGAGAAGTGAGAAAACTAAACAAGGGGAAGAAAACTTATTTGAACTTATCTATTGACATAAACACTTGTGAGACTGTTTGAGAGAGCTTATGAAAATGACTTATAACTTACATGAAAACAGATTTACTTTATTTTATCTTTTGTTATAGAAATAGCTTATACATAACACTTGTATCATAAGAGCTTAGTTATGTTGTTAAAAATTGATTTTGATATCATGAAATACAGATGAAGTGATTTTGATAGCATGAAATACAGATGAAGATTCAGCAAGGGAGGAGACACACAGAAACGTCAAAGATCGCATAACTGCATATACAAATGCAGATGTGGTTGTGAAATTACAGGGATGGGATCCTGCTTATGCTAAAAGTGTGGCACAGGGATGTTTGAGTGCCCTAAAACAGTTAATCCTATCAGACAAGAAACTTCCAGGTACTTGTGCTGATTTTTTTTTAAATCCCTTGATGTCACATTAGACTCCAATCCATTTGACTGTTTGAGTAGTCATTTTTTTTATATTTAAATAAGTCTCCTTAAAACATCAAACTTCTTGCCTGATAACTTGGACAGTTGCTTTTCATTTCGTTAAGAGTATGTGTGGATAAACAGTTTAATTAAGTGCTTATTGAATAAGTTTTTATTTTATAAGCTCATGCATAAGTTATTTTTATAATCGAAGAGAATGTAGTTAAATTGTTTTCATATAAGTTGTATAACTTGTAAATTATTTTTGTAAACTATCCTAAGAAACTTAATGAATGTCACAAACAAAAACTGTCTCAAACACTTGCTCAAGATTTTATGCCCTAAGGTGAGTTCAAATAAGCTATAAATGAACTCTTCTAAATGTACCTTCTATATAGGATGAAAATGGAGACTGAGAATAAGATTTAAAAGTTGATTAGTCATGATTCTTCATGTTCAACTATGTTAACTTCATGTTCAACTCTGTTATCATGCAGGTAAAAAAAGCCTATACATAAGATTGGGATGTCGTGGTGATTGGCCAAACATCAAACCCCCTGGTTGGGATCCATCAAGTGAAGGTGGTGAAACTCTTGGCACGCAATAACAATGCTTGTAATATTAATAACGTGTAACATCAAATTTTTTTCAGCATCAGTTGGAGTTCTTGGTTGCATTCACCCCTATAAAACAAAAAACTCAGAAAATCAAAAGTTGCAGAAAATGATAAAAACTACATTCCTACTCAGAATCGAACACAAAGTCAAACTAATCACAAATAATAAACATGGGTACAGTAACATGCATTTTAGTTGGATGGTCATTTTAAATGTAAACTATCCACCTCTTTGTATGCTAAGTTTTGTGAATTAATCGGTCGTTCACGTTAGTTTAAATTTACGGTTAATATGCGTGACCATTGGATATGACGATCTTGTGTTTTTTCACTTTGTAGGCTTCAAATTTGAGCATTTTTAATTTCATTCTTTAACAATAATATAAATAAAGGCAAATTCTATGGTACACCAAAAGATTTGAGTGTATTGGTACACCAAATCATTAAATTAATAGTTAAATGTGTAATTTTTTGAAGAGAAAAATTGTTTTCTATCACCTATAATTATAATAATTAAATCTTATTTATCAAAAACGTCGACGAAATAAAATTTAATTTTTTTGAATTTTTAGTACTTATAACAGAGAATTTTGATTTATTTTTTTACAATCAAATTGTAAAAAAAAATTAGTATAATTTTTATAAACAATAAAATGATGTTTTTTCTTATAAAATAATATTTTGTAAAATACAAATATCAACAAATACCTCTTTATTTCATAAAAATATAGTTAATTTATAGATTTTTGAAGTAAGAATACCGGTACACCTTAATTTTGCGGGTGTACTTCCCTAATATAAATTGTTTCACTTTGTAATTTCATTCTTAAATGGTAGTAGAGTTGAGAGTTAGTCATGAAATGAAAGTGAATAAAAAAAAAAACGGTGAACCATGAGAAAAAGTGTGCCGCCGGTTCCTTTTTGCTGATCGTGTTTGGCTTGCTTAGTGGGTTTGATTTTATTCCACCAATACAAACCTAGAGAGAGAAAAATAATTGGATCAAATTACTTGTTCGCGTATAGTGACTTCATTCATTAAGTGATTTCATTCGATTAGATAGTATCAATCATAATGTTCATTGCTCTGCTCGTTTGCTTCTTGGTGCGGTTACTCAACAGACTGCCTCGCCATGTTTGACTGGAAGGTGGAATTGGCAGCACCGGTTTCACCTTTGTTGGTTCACTCTCGGCTTCTCGTTGCTCAAAATGTTACACTTTCTGCACTATCGGTCCCTGTACCTGCACAGGCTGTTGCGCTCCCTCCCGCGGCATTAGGGGGCACTAGGATTTCATCATCAGAAGAAGCTCCATATTCGGTTCCCTGCATTAAGGGGGATGCACTTTCCATCAAGATTGGCAAAGAAGAATATTCTAAAGGCCTAGCCGAATGTCAGTATGCACTTAGGGGACGGCTGACATTGAATAAGGGAGATAAACCTTACACGGCGTGTGATTTGACGACAAAATTAGGCAAAGTTTGAAAGATGGTTCATGAATGGAAGATGGTTTCACTCACAGGGGATTTTATGATTTTCTATTTGCACATCCCGATGATTTAAGTCGTATCTAGGCAGCTGAAACTGTTTCTCTATAACCGGGTCTTCTTCGTCTCTCCCAATGAACGAAAGACTTTCACCATGATTCATATAAACAGACTCATGCTTTAATATAGATCAGGCTAGTTCAGTTATAAACAGTTATTGATATTTTCTTTCACCAATTAAATCAAACTAATTCCTCCTTTCTATCCTGTGATTTTAATTTATTATTTATGAAATTTGTTTGTGATGTAAGTCTATACTTACTTAAAATCTTATCATTATGATTTAAATAAAAAACAAGAATGATCAAGTTGATACTTGACAGAGGGATTAGTTTTTTATCACGCCCATGTACATTAATTTGACAATAACATGTAGTCTTTTGATTAAGTGAGTTTGATTATTACAACAAGGTAATTCGTGAGTAGGCTTAAAATTTTTGAACCCGGTATTTCCCGGGTACGTCTTTGAAAGAAGCTCTTTGCCACTGAAGCCCAAACAACTTGGTTGTTAATTACTCCATCCGTCCTAAATTGTATGACGTTTTGGACATTTCACACATATTAAGAAATTCAATTAATATTGTGTGAAAAAGATATATTATGAGTTGTTTTACAAAATTGTCCTTAATAAATAATATAGGAAATATAAATGAAAGAATTGAAAGAAAATAAAGTAATAAATAGTTAAAGTCACAATAGGAAAAGTAACATTAATGTTGCATTGGTATTGTAAAATGACATATAATTTGGGACAAATTCCTTTCCTTAAAACGACGTACAATTTGGGACGGAGGAAGTATGATTTTTTTAAGAAACGACTTTTCTACAAGTGTGTTTAATGTGATAGTGTAGTATTCCGACTCAAATACTAATCGATAGACTTTGTACATGTTTAATCACTTAGAGTAGTGTAGTACCTCAACGAGTTGTAATCCATAAGTTTATATAACAATAGGTCCTACTCCCTTTAAGGTGACCTTTGTCCTCGGTACATTGAGAGAGTCTTATGATGAGTAACACCTGGGTTTTTTGTTGTCTTCTCCTTTTTTGTTCCTTTTGTTTTCTTTTATGAAGGTTTTGGCCTAGTCTCCCTCTTGTATTTTTTTCCTTTTTTTTAATAAAATTTGAGTTTGGCGGTATAGGATGAGAGTTCATCGAAATGTCAACCTAGTTGGGATGTCGTTGCTTGTATGTCCATTCTCCTGTTTACCTACAAAAAAAACATTTAGATGATATAGAATTGGTAACATGTGATATTGGTCTATCACAATATCACAAATGAATTTTACGTGGTCCATTATAGTGCAGGGCCAACAAAAATAAAATTAAGCAAAAACTATAAGTACTCCTATTTTTAGTTAGGGAAGTCCTTAATATAGTCCTTCATTTTAAAGGTCCACTCATGGTCCTCTTAAAATCACTTTCAATAGCAGGTTTCACAGAAATAAAATTTGCTTCATGGTCCCACTCAACAAAATAAAAAATTTAAGTGTAACAGTGGATATTACTTTCATGCCCTCTTTTATAATACAAAAATATCTTAGTACAAAATCATTTTCATCCTCTCTCTCTTTCATTGACAGATTATTCTTGCTGTGTTGTTCTCTTTGTGGTACCTTCATGATTTTTTCTTTTCTTCCATGTTTTTTTATACTACTACTTATTGACAAGTCTGATAAGGATGTAAATAAAAGTGAGTCTAATCTACAAAGAAAGCTTGAGAACTAATTAATTTGAAGTTTGGGACCCGTCTGTATCCAAGAAATTTAGGAACATGAAGATGATATTAATTGGTATAGTGTGATGTTACTAGTTCTTTTTTTTTTTGTTAAATTGTGGTGGTAGTTTATTTGTTGCTTTTTGGTGTGGTTGTTTGCTTGTTGTAGTACTATATAGTTCTTTTTCCTATTTTTACGGCAACATACTGTTTGTTATTAGTTCACTCTTCAACAATGTCTTTACTTAGGGATCTAGAAGTTCTTTGATCTAGAAGTTTATGGGTTAAAGGGAAGGGTGTGGGTGGTGAAGGTGAAGATTTGATAGAAGAAGAAGACAGGAGTAGGGATGAACAGAGAAAGATAGAGGGAGGAGTAAAATGATGGTTCTGTTGTACTTAGGAATTTTAGGATTCTGTAGAAGGGTATAAAAGTCATATCCAACGCTGCACATTCAAAAAAGAATTTTTTGGTGTGTGGAACCAAGAAATAATTTTTCTTCATGAAACATGCTATTGAAGGTCATTTTGAAGGGAGTATAGGTGGACCTTTAAAATGAAGGACAATACTAGGGGCTTCCTTTAGTTAGTTATAAAAATAAAAAGATAATTGGATATTATTTATTTATTTTGGGTGATACACTTTCCACGAGTTTCTTTGATATTTTAATTTCTTCAAATTTGGGTGATTCACTTTCCACAAGTTCCTTTAATACACATTTCATTCTCCAAATTTTTCAGTTTCAACCGTTTCGCCATGTCTCTTCTCTCTTCCACACTACGTGTTCCTCTCATCTTCTCTCAAAACCCTAAACCTTCTTCTCTCTCTTCTCTCCCCTCTCGAATCTCTCTCTCTCCTCGCTCTCACAGATTCCCTTCTCTCCGCTTCATCTCTGCCACCGGCGACATCGGCGACGCCGATATTCCATCCACCGATATCTCCGATGAATGGGGCGATAAATCCGAGCCCGTACCCGAAGCCAAACCGTCTTTATCCTCCAAGGTTTCAAATTCGGTTCCTTCGAAGAACGAGGATGAATGGGGAGAAGGAGCGAAAAATGACGCTGGGAGTTATAGCGATGCTGGAAATGGAACTCCGGCTTTTGCTTCCGAAGCTCCGGTTGAGGAAGGAGGGAATGATGAGCTTGAGGGGTTGAAGCGTGCTCTTGTTGATACGGTTTATGGGACTGAGCTTGGGTTTCGAGCTGGGTCGGAGGTTCGAGCTGAAGTGTCGGAGTTCGTTGCTCAGTTGGAAGCTGCTAACCCTACCGCCGCTCCGGTCGAGGAACCGGAGCTTCTTAATGGAAATTGGGTGTTGCTGTAAGTTTTAATCGTTTTGCAAGTTTTGAATTTTGTGTGTTTAATATTACTTTTTTTTTTTTTTATGAAATGTTTAATGTTAGCATTAGTATCATAATAACTAATAAGTGTTTAAATTTGATATAGTTATATTAAATTCAAACATGTGAAACTTAGTCTTTTACAAATTTTAATCATAGGTTAGTGAAAGTTTGATTGACATCATAGTTGGGAATCTCTGTATAAATATACTATAAAGCACAAGCACGGGTACCGGACAGGGTATTGACACGTCACACTGATAATAAGTTGGAAATATGAAATATTTGTATGTAATGTGTAGCCAAATGTGTTGTATCGGACTCCGACCCGTGTCTGACAGCACACATGCCTTCAACGTGGAGTGTCAGTGTTACATAGATAATGAAAGTGTGAATTAATGATCCTTTTTATGTTGGGAGTATTTAAGACTTAGGCCCTGTTTGTGTTAACATCTTATTTGCAGCTTATAGTACAAGTGTTTATCATGATAAACACTTATGCATAAACTATTTATATAGCAAAAGATAAAATTAAGTTAAATTGTTTTCATATAAGCTATAAGTTGTTTGGTGAACTTATGAAAATAAGTTGAAAGCAACTTATTGACAATGGTTTAAGTTAATTTCATAAGTTCTCCTGAACAGTCTCACAAAACTTATGCCAGTACATAAGCTCAAATAAGCCAATCAAAGCAGGCCCTTACTTTGCATTGAAAACATAAGAGGATTATGTATCTTAGAAACCAAGGTATTATTGCCACTGATGTAACTAACTCAATATGTGCTGTATTAGTGAGTATTAATCAAAGTGCTTATTGTTTCTATGATTGTCAAACTGATTTCAGGTACACAGCATCTTCTGAACTGTTGCCCCTTCTAGCAGCAGGATCATTACCTTTGTTGAAGGTGGATAAAATCTTGCAAATAATTGATACTTATAGCTCAACTATTGTGAACTCTGTCACATTGTCTAGCCCTTTTGCCTCTTCGTCTTTCAGTGCATCTGCCTCATTTGAAGTTCGAAGCCCTTCAAGAATACAGGTATTCTCATGAAAACCTTCGCATTTCATTAATAAATTGAAAAAAGGCAAAAGGTTCTAGCAGTCATGTGAAAGAAGTAAAAAAAGAGCAAACCTCATAGGTGAAAGGAAAAATAGGTAACATATCTAACTACAACAATATCCAAAGCCTTTTCTCATTAGATAAGTAAGATAAGTATCAAGTTTTTAGATAGCCGTCACAATCCTTGATATTGCGGAGAGTTGCAGTGAAGTTACTGTGAAATATGGCTGATGTAGCACCAATTGATGTTGCGTTGTGATTGCGGAGGCACAAAGAGCCATGATGTCGTGGCTACACTTGCAGTTGTGGGTTGTTTTTAAAAAAAACCTAGATGAGATGGGTTATACGAGAGAAATATTGTTAGAAGTTACTGGACTTTTAACCCTAGATGAGATGAGTTGTGGGTCTCTTTTAAAAAAACCCCACTAACTCTTACTGGACTAAAGCCCAAACACAGACTCCTGTCAACATGGCTGCTTGTGGGCCTGATCCAGACTTCTGTGTGGATACTGGTGTGGACCCCCATAGGCCAGCAATTTGGAAAGTGTATGTCAGGAGAGGTTGTAGGAATATTCTTTAGGTGGTTAGATGAGAGAGTATGTGATGATGAGATAGTGAGCGAGAGAATCATTCATGCTTTTGGTAATTTGTTGGTTAGGAGAATTATCTCTGGTAGGAGCCATAGGTTCTGGATATTTTCCCTTGGTTATTTCCTTTTCTTCTGTAAGAGCTATTTCCTCAGTTTTCCCTTGATAAAATATCTATTCCATTGATATTTGGATTCTCAGTTTCTATCACCTAGCAAGTTAAATGGTTGAGTCTTGTGGGTTTTTGTTCTTCCAATCATTAACAAGCTGTTAAGAGCCTGTCTCGTCTGAACAAAAACACATGCATATTGCTCAAGGCACTGCTGCTTTGCATCCTTCTGAAAGGAAGCAACTCAATCAGCAAGAGTTGGTGACCCTACTGACATACATGCTACCTTAGTTCCTTAGTTGTGCCTTTGGGCTTCTTTGACTACACCCAAAAGAAATAGAAAGGAGAAGGTACAGGATAGTTTATATAGCCGTGAAAAACCAACTTAATTTATATATGAACTTTTAAGTTTTAATAATTGTTCCTTCGTAAGCTCTTATGTTTGTGTCGTGAAAACCGACAAATGGTTTTCTATTTATTATGTAATAAGATGGCAACGTAATAAAGAATATGATTGCAATACTGTATGTATTGTATTTGTTTATACTTCCTGAGTTTACAGTATTGTTTTTGTACTTGAGTAGTTATAGAAATAGTTGTTGACATTTGATGCTTCCGTTCACGTTGTATTTGTTCTTTTGTTATTACATAGTTCCCGCTGCTCTGTCATGCAAATATGATTTGTCTGTTGAATTAATGTCAGTGATATTGCTATAAGTATGCTACCCTTTGTTATACGTTAATCATTAGTGTCCTCATTGCTTAGAACTTTTTAGATTGCAGAAACTCATGCTAACACTTCTAAATGAAATCAGGTGACATTCAAAGAAGGATCACTACAGCCTCCAGAGATAAAGTCTAAAATTGACCTACCAGAAAACATAAACATTTTTGGCCAAAATCTTAGCCTGGGACCTCTGCAACAATCTCTCGGTCCTCTGGAGAATGTGGTTGCAAGTATATCACGGGTCATTTCAGGTCAGTCACCTCTTAAGATTCGCATACCTGGTGAGAGGACAAGCTCTTGGCTTCTTACCACATACCTTGATAAGGACTTGAGAATATCAAGGGGAGATGGCGGTTTGTTTGTCCTTGCAAAAGAAGGGAGTCCCCTTCTTGATTAGTAGGAAGTAATAATCTTTTCTCTTTTTTTCAAAAAAAATAAAAATATCTTTTCTTTTTTACATTCGGCCACCCCATTTCCCTCTGCCCACCCAAAATGTGAAAGGTATATTCAAAATGTATAATTTTTTATATTTTCAAGCTGTTGTGTATTTAAAGGATACAGAGCCTATGTGTTTTTCTTTTTTGAACGGCATACAGAGCCTATGTGTTGTAAACCTGTAATTCTGTTATATATAAAATGTTTGAACGGTATGTTCCCCCCTTATTAACTTAGGTGAAATAAAATTTATGAAACTGCTTTTATGGTGATAAAAATGTTTATCTCAGCATGTTCCTAAGCAACTAGGATTGATCTTGTGGTGAGAGAATTGTGTAGTATAAATGAGGTTGTAGATTCAATTTCGTTGCCTTTATTGTACACCGATAAAAATCTCAGCATGTTGATTTCTAGATTTAAATCCTAGGCAAAAGAGTTGTCTTGTTCCTTGCATTTGTGTTGCATCTGCGGCAACCTTAATAAGAGAGAAAATAATTTCAGAGAGACAAAAAGAATGGAGTGATTCTATGAAAGAGATATAAATGTCGTAGAGATATAGAAGATCTAAGTCTATTTCTTTCCACATATTTGAAGTTTGTTGGAGCTGTGTAACATGCATTACATCAGAGTTATACCTTATGACCTGTAATGAACCAAACTAACTCAAGTGAGTGGAACCTGAGTTCAAAATTGAGTTTGTTAATAAGTTAGTTGGACTTGAAAGTAAGAACAAAAATGTTTAAAGATAATGTTACTTAGTAGAATGTAAATATTAATTAGGTTATATCTTAAGGTGTTGATGTCATTTTATTTTAAAATAAAACAAACACCTCCCATTCATGGCTACAAGTCTAACGAAGAAATCAAGGCCTAATTCAAGTTTTTGTTGGCAAAAAATGACCTTAAAGTCACGTTGAGCCATTTTTCAAAGAATATACCTGTTCACATGAGATGCTTTCTATATCGTCTGAAAGCTAAGAAAAACATGTACAACTATGATTGTTGGTAAATCCAACTCGACCTTTAGCAAAGTAACGAATTTGCTACAAGCTCGAGGCACCAATTTGCATTTGTTGCTCAGAACAATTGTTGGTGGTGATAATATCTTGAATTATAAATAGCCTTTAAAAAAAAATTGTGTCATTTTAAAGTTGAAAACAATATCTACAATTTTTTATTTTTTACAGCAATATCTTAATTCTTATGAATACCACAAAGACGAATGAAATTATTTGAAGCGTCATGTTGTTACTCAAATTTGGTTATTTAGTTGTGCTTAACATTAAGTTCTTTTCTAACTTTACCATTGAAATCCCACTTTTTCTAACTATGTTTCAACTTATTCATCTCTTATATAATGAGTGCAGCACCAAACATTAGAGGCATCTGTCAACGGAGACTTTAGATTCATGCCATGCCTTAGGGAAAACGAGGTTCTTTTAATTTTGTGGTTTTAGGTTTATTTGATTCGAACTATTGAATTGAACCAAAAAATTTCTAAGTTGAACTTGGTTGAGTTTGAGATGAAAAAAGGTTTATGTGAAATTCAAGTTGAGTTTTAACATGAACCAATTTTTTCTTTTAAAATGAATAATATTAGAATTGTTAGTTTTTATACTGAGGGCGATTTTTAAACTCTTGACTCAATCTTAAGAATAAAATGTTACATTACAATATCTTATAATTAAAGGTTTGTCCAGGACAAACTTTTGGACTTCTGTAAATATATGAATAAATAAATACAGCTTACACAAACTATAAATTGTTGCATTTATCAGACTTAAGAGTGCAAAGTGGATTTCTTGTTCCATCCCTCACATTTCTCAAAATACTAGATTTGTTCAAATTACATAATTTGGACACCCATAAAACACATGTCTGGATTGTGTAATCGAGACAAACAAATGAGTTCTTCTTGCCAGATGTCTGTTGAGTTCTTGGCGGAAAACGACTACTGGAAGTATGAAGAGAGTTCTTGTCAAACGTTTGTTAAGTTCTTTACTCAATCTTGTTTAACACATTCCTTTCGTAGGAAAAATAAGGTGGTCTGAAATGAGAAATTGAAGTGGAGAGGTTGAAGATAGTTGCTGCTTGGTTACCAGTGGAGACATTGAAGATAGTTGTTGTTGTTTGGTTATCGAAGATCAAAACCAATTTGATGGAGGGTTAACTTGCTACATTTTCTCCAACCCTAAGATTTTAGTCCCAATGCAAATTCCACCTCAAATCTCAATAACTGGTAAGGGAGCACCTAGACTTACAAGCTCCTATCTTAGATTAGACTCTTACTGATAGAACTCATAACTATGCACCGCCATTCAAGAGGCGACAGTTGCACTTAACGACACTTCACTCGACATAACCCAGGCTCTTCATGAAAACACTAACGTTATCAAGTGTTTAATGTGATAACCCGCCATTCAATAACCCAGCCTCTTCATGAAAACACTAACGTTATGAGCATAAATCCAAAAGAGAGCTCATCTTAGAAAACTAATCCATTAGATTACAGTTCCTAGACTTATAAGTCTCACTTTTTAGGTGAGACTCTTCATTGTGAGACCAAGCAAATTTCAAAAAATAAATACAACCGAACTGCACAATCTTCCCTATATCTGCATGCCAGGAAGATTATGTGACGAGGGTATTAACAACTAGTTCTTTCAACCAAAACCGAAATGAAATTCATAACCACTACTGGTTATCCAAATGGAACCTTGAAATGAATAGAAATGGTAAACGTGCAGGTAAGAATAACACCACTAAACACAGAAATCATACGAACTTTTTTGTGGCAAAGATTAGACTGCAAGTTGCATAAACACAAATAGGTGGGAACTAAAAAAATATTGAAATAGAATCATAACAGGAATGCACAATCTTCACTATTATTAATCAACATGCAGGTAGATTGAATGCCGTATGAGTTTACTAAACAACTAGTTCTTTCAACCAAAACTGAAGAAAAATTATAGCATAACCACCCATTATCCAAAAGGAAGCTTGACAGGCTATACAATGTCCAAAGAGACAAGAGTGAAGCTTCTATCACCATCAATTTCCAAAATCAGCCACAAAAATTATTCAACTGCCTTGTCTCGTAGAGATAAAACACTGTTTAAACTAAGGAAACCATCAGTAAGTGATGAACATTGAACAGTTAGTTTTAAAGCATCCATTGCATGATGTCTTTCCTGATAACACTCCCTGACCAATTCACTCTGTAATTTTGTCTAAATGTCTCAGGGGTGTAGGTACTAAGGTTCCTGCCATGGATGGTAGTCCCAGCAGGATTTGGTGGTATCATCATCCTTGAAATGCTAGGGAAAGGCTTTGATGAGGTAAAGAAGTGCTTATCAGAGTCCTTCTTGAATAGCCCAGGATGACCGGGAGGCTTGGGACTGGAAGTGCCAGTTTCATGCTTTGTCATGGGCTCTTTTGAGGTACTGCCACTGGTGGGCAGATTAGAACGATTACGAATTTGCGCTGAGGGCTTCATTCGATCTAGACATCGCAAAATGAAGTTTCCAACATTCCTACCCACTTCTATGTCTCTTTCTTGAATGTTCCGATGGACCTTGATTGCTACATCAAATACAGCACGGGTTCGTCTGTGAAGCACCAAAACAGGAAGACCGATAAAGATATTGAATGACACAATTCAGTGACAAATAGTTACAAATAAGAAACAACAATAAAATGAAAATTGGGGCATATGCAAAGCAGTTTTCAAATTCTCGATGGTGTGTTTAAATGAACAGTCGGCAATCATGATTTTGAATGTGATTGATTTCACAAAATTGATATCTAAAAACAAATTTGATGTAGGAGTTAAGCTAAATTTTTCTTCAACTCAGCACAAAAGCGAGCTTTTATCATTTCTAGTCCAATAGTCTTTGAGGAAAAATCATAACCAAACAATTATCATGTTGGTCTGGCGATTCAGTCAATTCCTATAAACACCGCGAAACCAAATACAGTATGCATTTGGTTTCACAGTAATTTTAGTAAAATCACATACGTTTGGTTGTTGCTAGATGAATTGATTTTTTACTCCAAGCTTCAATTCCACTAGAAGTTATACAGTAGCTTTTGTGTAGGTATGAAAATTTTACATTTAAGTTTTAAATCACACTTAACTTAATCAAAAACATCCAAAAAGAAATCACTCCAATTCAAATGCAGTTATAAATTTATACAAAACCAAACCCATTCAAGTTTATAACTAATCAATTATAACTTTTTCAACTCAGCACAAAAGCTAACTTTTATCATTTCTAGTCTAACAGTAACCGAAATTTTGGGGAAAAATCAATTTAGCGTGTATTTGGTTCTACAGTAGCAAAACTTTATTTTGTGAAATTGATTTTAGTAAAAGTAAGTTTAACCAATATTATTTATGCTTCGATACATTCACGCACTAGTGAGTTGAACAATAAATTTGTGTAAAAATCACATTTTGAGTCAAAGATACAAATCCTAGCTTCAAGTTAGAATCCTTCTAGAGAGAAAAACAAATTCTAACAAGGAACCTCCAAACATAAGCTTATTTGAACTTATCTACTGGTATAGGTTTTGTGAGATTGTTTGGGAGAGGTAATGAAAATAGCTTATGACAATGTTCATAACTTCTCCAAGATAGCTTATGACATTGTTCATTATAAGTTGTTTTAAGCTTATTTTCATAAGTTCTACAAGATAACTTATGAAAATAATTTATAATAACTTTTATGAAATCAATTTAATTCAATTTAATTTTATGTTCGGGGTTTCCTAACTAGATTTTATATTTGAATCTAGGATTTGTATCTTTTGCCTTAAAAAATGATTTCTACACACAAATTTATTGTTCAACAACACACTAAAAAGTGAACATATCGAAAAATAAATAATATTAGTTAAACTTACTTCTTTTACTGAAATCAATTTTTGCTACGGTAGAACCAAACACACACTATATCGATGATAAGCGCTTATGTAATAAACTGCAAATAAGTTGTTTATCCAAACAGGTCCTAGAATCAATTTCAACTCTCTCAAAAGTGAATATAAACACGCAGTTAAACAATTTCAAAAAAGTGAGAAATAAGCCACTAACAAATATACATTACACCGATTATCAAGCTGAATAAACATGAAAAAAATCAATCAACGATCATCGATCAATAACCAGATCATATTTCAAGATATACACAAAATCGAATACTAATAATAATGACTACCAATGTATACCTAAATTACGAGATAATCATGAAAACAATATCACACATTCCATAATCAAAAAATGTTGATGAAGAAGAGAAAAACCGAACCTATGAAGAAATTGACGGGTCTTAGGGTACTTAGGACTCACAACTTTACGCTGAATCTTGAGTGCAAGCTTATAGGTTCGTTTCAACCCTAAGAAATACGCAGTTCCAAGTGTTATCTCCCACAGCACCATTGAGAAATCTTCAACTTTCTTTTTCTTCTATTATTCGATTTTCGATCTTTTTATATTATTCTGATTTTTCAATAAGTTGAAATTCTCACGCTTCTTCTTTTTCCTCTTCCGCAAGTTTGCATTCTATTCTAACATTTCCTTCGCGCTGCTGAATTTTCGTTCACGGTGACGGTGCGGCGTTTTGGAGTCTAAACCCTTTCTTGGCCGTTGGATTTTGTTTCTCTCTCATCTAAACCCTTTCTTTGCCTATGGGCCTTCTGGGCTATGGGCCCATATCCGATGTTGACCCACTAGAAATATTGGTTTGTGCGTATATTCTAGTTATACCTTCTTTATATTCTTTGAC
>Ga0099826_10001240_pt1 | contig 14926 bp, 6 predicted proteins | sample Mtrugardesep15_FD_76830 | JGI IMG/M metagenome (GOLD analysis project Ga0099826, IMG submission 76830) | Root nodule microbial communities of legume samples collected from California, USA - M. trunc garden sep15 | ecosystem: Host-associated > Plants > Roots > Nodule | place: USA: California... | reverse complement strand
TTGTACTACCAAACAGTCATAAAAGCATAAATATATTACAAAATCAAATCATATTAATTTCAACAATTCACCATCCTTTGTAGCTAGCTTGCTAATTATTAAAGGCCCTCTCTCAGCTCTATGTGCTCCTTTAAATACCTTATTTTTCTAACCTTATTACCACATTGTTCAGCCTAATTTTTGCATACAGCATGTATAGCTAGCTTCCAATACATTCATGAAATTATATATGAAATATAAATAGCTAGTGATTATGTACATTTATGGGCATTTGAGTTTTCCTCCATGTGTTATGAAAGAGGCATAGCAAGGACACATATCACGATTCCCAGATGTGCCTGGTGGGACGCAGTTGCATTTTCTACAACAACTAGTGCATGCCCTCATGCATATCTTTTGTCTTGACGCCTTGCTGCACCTATAACCACACTTACCATTGCAATCTGCAATATACAAGTAAAAGATAATAATCTAACAAAATGTAACAAACAAAAATTAACAATTTGCAGGAACAAAGAATATATTGAACTGGAAATTAATATTATCATCCAAAATCACATATTACAAGTATAAATTTAAAATTCTATAAAAAAATTAAAATTGTCAAAGTATCATTTTCATTCTTTTGTGTTGCACCCTTTGAATGAACTTTCAATATTTAGTGATTGAAATTTTGAAATCTACCACTGATTCTTTTATTTTAGTCTTTTTTTTTATTTGCTTAGCTTGTAGACAATATATTTGGATAGTTCTTTGGATGTTTAATATGAATACTTAACTTATATATATTTGGATAGTTCTTTTTAAAAAAAAAATATTTGGATAGATAAGAATTCAATTCATCTAAATGAGTATTATGATAATATTTTTAATAGATAAATATACAACATAATGAGTTTTTAGAATTTAGTTATTTTTCATCTTCCTTTTAAAACCCTTTATTTTTAATTTAATTTAAACCTCTAATATGTTTGAAGAATTAGTTGCTCAGCAACTATAAACACTAGATTCTGAATTACTTTATCGTTCTGAATATAATTTATATCCCATCAATAAGATTGAGTGTGTACACACACACACATACATACATGGCAATATATATTTTTTAAATTGAAATTGCAATATTGGTTTTTCAACTTATTTTTATGAAAACCTTAAAGGCTATTGTGTTGATATACTTGTACAATCATACTAAGAAAGTACAATTAGATAGCATAGATCTTTCAATCGTCTTGAATACAACAACACAATTGTGTTTCTGCTAAACAACCTCCACCTCTAGGGTAACCCCTTGCTACACAAAAGCCAGCACAAGGACCTGATCTACCGACACATATTCCACCAAAGCAGTGTAATGTTTCCTCTACTCCTGTAACCACAAAATATGCAATGTACACAATTGCAAACAAGGTGAAAAGGAGGAGGTTGATGTCGGTTTCTATTCTATTTTAACTTTAATTTTACATGGTTTACAAGAAACACCATGCAATATTATATATATGTAATTTAAAAATGCCTTAAGTCTTTAATAATAAATTATTCACTGTATACTTTCATCTTATCGAATTTCCTGCTTTTCCATTTTTGTAAAGAAATAATAAAATATCCCTTTTTATTATTTATCACTCTTACCTATTTGTGCAGCAACCATGTGTTGATTTCCACTATAGGTCTCCAACTGAAAAATTCCATCAAAAAGGAGAAAAAAAAAGTAGCAACATGAGTTAGTAGAAGGTGACACAATATTTATATTTAGGCAATGAAAATAAAGAAAATATAGTAAAATAAATAAAGTATACATAAAAGAATCTATAGCCTGAAAATGGATATGCATGATATATATGATACACGTGATAGGAAATTAAGAGCCATTTATAATTGTACCTCTTGTATCAAGATGAAGCAGAGAAGTACCAAGATTAGAGTGTTTTTGGTGAAGGCCATTGTTACCACCTAGGAGAAGAGATTAGATTGAACAAGTTTTAAGACAAAGAGTGTGTGTGAAGTTAGAAGCTATGAGTGTGGCTATTTATAAGGGAGAATAGTGGTTGTTATAATGTATCAGCTGTATGTATGTATCATGAAGAAAGTGATCATCATAGTTCAACAAACTTCCCTATTCATATATTATGGATGGATGTGGACTTCTAAAGTTTTCTAGCCGTAAGTGAATGAAAATGACCAAGTGTTTACCTGAACTTTTTTTTTTTGACATTGTCTTAGGACATAGAAACGTATTCGTTAGGTTATTTCCCAGCTGTAAATTCCATTTTAAATAAGTAAATTTTTAGATATTTTAGAGTTTGGTTGGCAAGTGATTATATTATTTATGGGTATAATAAACTATAGTAATTAATATTTCATTGTGTTATAATCACCCTCTCTCGGGAGATTAGTGAATTTCTAGTAAGGTCAAATTATAATAACTAGCAGAAATGGATGTATTAGTGCTCATCTATCCACTTTTCTTCTTTTTTTTTTGACAAAAACAAAAAACGATATTCATTCATTCAAATCGATAGAGTACATCAAATACAAACATCGCTAAAAACGTAAAGGATGAATCTACGAACAAACTCACAGCACCCAAGTTAATAGCATACATCGGCAAAATGCCTACAAATAATATGATAAAATCTAAGTCACCAAAATACCCATGCTTCCGGATCTGCAACGTTGACACTTAAATCATTGGTTGAATCTGTAATTGACTGATGTAGATCTTTCAATAGGAAATAAACGAACACTGCGACAAGACGCGAAATCAAATGCCGCACAAGACGACGAACAACACAACGTCTCACTTAGACGACAAAATCACAAAAATCAAAAGAAAAAACTTGATATGTGTGAAAACCACTTATTTAGATTGAAAGAAAAGGGGAAAAAGATGTAGAATGGGTGATTCTAGTTCAAAAATGACATAAAATCACTCCTCCTCGATGAACGAAGGAGAAAGAAAGTTTAGAGAGAAGTTAGAGTTTTTCTCACTAAAAAATTAGGCCAGCAAAATTTTTTTTGAAAGGTACTCTATCCACTTTTCTATTACACTCCATGATATATCTGTATTATCATATCTCGTAATAAATTTTTAACATTATATTATATTTTTTTAAACTGCAAATTATTATTATTTTTAATAAGATATTGTCCATATCTTTTAGAATATTCATAATCGCTGCTATTTAAATTGAGCTAAAGAAAGACATATTTATAATAACCGAAACATAATTATATATGTAAGAATAAAATTGTTTAAAGGTAATTTGGATATATTAGAAATAAGTTACATAAAAAAATATGTATTCCCTTTATTAGTAGTATTAGTGAGAGTAACTTTTAATCTTAAATGGAATGTCCACCATTCAAGGTCACTTATAGACTTATAGTCAGGATACCTATGAATGCAAGATGACATTAAATTCTGACACATCAATGCATTTCAATTTTGTCATTGTGCAATTATTATAAGAGTTTGGGTAGTTGTCTAAGATTTACTCCATTTGTCCCAACTTAACTGGTACTCCATATTTATAGTCTCACATTTTATCAACAAAAAAAAAATTGTAGTTTCACTTATATATTAGTGGCGGAGGCAGGCTGTGCCTTGTGTGGGCACCTGCCCTGCACAAAATTTTGTGAAAAAATTAATTTTAATAGTAACTGCCTTCATCTTCAATATGCTCAGGAACATTGACAAACAAAATCGCAGCTTAAATATTCTTTAAACAATCAATGTTAACGTGAACTTCAATTGATATAGATAAATTACAAATGTGATACCTCTTGTTTAGTTTATATCTCTTGTTGTTCAAGATACAACACATGAATGTTTATCTTCCATTTCATAGGGATTACATGTCCAATATCTTGACACATTCGCACATACACATTGATTTTTTATCTCTCATTTAAAGTGGAAAAAAGAGATAAAATTGAAAAATCATATTAGTTTTTTACAAATTATATAATTACGCACTTTTATATTATTTTATATTTACAAAAGCTAAGTTATCAAACATTTTAATTTCAATTAATTAACTTTTCTATTATAAGCCATCAAATATATTAGACCTTGTGTAGTCAATCTCTAAAAAGTGTTAATTTTTTTTTCTTTAATACAAAATTTACCTATTTTCACCTTAATAAATGCACGAGGTCATTAGTTAGCCAGGCTTATCTTCTTATTATTATTAAAACAAACAACAATTCAAACACGCTCAATATTAAAAAAAGTGAAAACTCATCGGTCCATACCCACAACCAAAGAAATGATACTAAACTCACATCCACTCTCGTCTTCCTCATTCTTCTATTTTGTAATCTTGTCTCTCTAGTCTTTTTCTCCCTTCATTCTACTATATATTCCTCCGTTACTGATTTTCTAACATGTAAATCTAAAATCTCATTATTTTAAATTTTAATTTTATGATTTTAATCTTATGCATTTTTTGTTACAAGTTTATACATATATGATGCCTCCGCTCTATATAGAATCTGTTGACAGCAGGTGTAAGTGTTGTGACTTACACCAAATTTCAACCATTGAATCAAATCAATTGAATGCTCTATAATATCTAATCTATCAAATTAAAAAAAACAAACCAATACTGAAACACATGTAATTATCTCCTCTTTCTCTACGTTTAGCTTCACCGAAACCTAATTCCTGAAATTTAAAATCCAAGCCACCATTGTTGCCTCCAAACTCTAACAAAATGTAAATTGAGGTATTGTTTTTTGGCCAATTAAAGATTCACGAATCTGCAGTTTTATTTTCTAATTTTATGTCAATGATGGCAGGTTCCACAAATTGATTTGAATTAATACTAGGCCTTCAAAATATGAGATCAAATTATACATATTTAAGCTTCTCCGAATCTGCCTTCAAAATCTAAATCCTAGAACAACTAGTTGTGTAGAATCCACAATCGAGGTTTGCTTGATTATTGATGTTTCATAATATTAGGCAATCAGTGGTTTCGAGATTGAAAGGATTTTCGTAGATAAAAAAAATAAAAAAATGAACCAGATCTTGGATCCGCTGCGGTATGTTTTATTAGTTTTTTTTTTTCAGGAAATTATGGGAAATGCTAACAAGTAAGGGCACTTGTTTAAAAATTTAAAGTGAGTAAAATTTATCTTAAAAATTGTGCATTCAAGACATTAAAACAACAAAAAGTAACTTTTATCTACATAAAATTTATCAATTATTTTTATTTTTGAATCTTAACAAGTGCCCTAAGCATAATAACCCATTATTTATTGATGTATTTATCATTATCATAAATGCAAAGAAAATATGTTAATTTGGAAGTGATGAAAGTAATATTGATCGTTGTATTGAAAATTTAAAAAGATCAAGTGTTTTGATAAAATTTTCTTTGCAAAAAAATCCGTTATTTTAAAAAGGATGAAGTAATTTTTACCTACGTTATCACTACAAAGTATCCACGGATTTTAATGACTAATTTGTGTTCGATAACTTTGTTAACCACTTTTTATGAAATCTCTCCTTTTAACCACGTATTTGGCCGCACGATACTCAAATCCGAGACGTTATTGAAGGAGTATGGGTTGAGTTCCACTTACACGAGTTGAGATTTGCTATAATAAAGGGCAATGCCATTACTATAGTTTTGGTGCAAATACATGAAATAAATGCACACATTTCTAGAATATATGATAGTATTAATTAAAAATAACTAAAACTATAAATAAAAAAATGAAATTAGTCTAGGATTAACTTATGTGTTTTTTGAGGGAAATTCACTTATGTGTTATTAGTAATAATAGTTTATGGAATACTGATATTGGATCTGTTTACAGTTCTGATGTGATAATAAATGATAAATAATCATTAGTATTTTGTTAGTACTTAAATAACCTTTCAATATTTGTTGGGGCTTAACATTCATCGTTTTGAATAAATTAACAAAACGAACAAGAAATATTGTGAAACGAATTAGAGAGATTCAATGAATTACATGTGGAAAGAGAACAAACGACATTTGCTAGCCATGAACGGAGCAAAACGTTAATATGCCCACAGGAAGGAATATCTCACCCACGTAGAATCTTACATATAGCCTATAGGGCAAGCTTTTAGATGGGATTTGAGTGGTATTCTTTACCCAAAGCTAGGATGGTAAGGGAAGGGATCTATTCTAACTTAATTAGAGGTCATAGTTTTGAATTTCATCCTGCAAATGCAATGGTGTTAAATCTTTTAAGAGAGAAGTTTGTCACTCATTATCATTACTGTCATATTTGACCCGAAAATTAGTCTCTATAATTACGTTTAAAAAATATTCGGTTCAAACAAAGTATGTGTATGCTAAAAAAGTTCTTGTTATATAAATGGTGGGATATTAATGGTTATGGTGCATGGATATGTCAATGGTAGACATTCCAAATAGATAGGATCGGATATCATATTAAGATTTTATAATAGTGTGGCCCAATTTAACAAGGTGGTGAATGTCGCTTTTTATAAACTCTAGTCGGATTATATTTTTAATCTACGTGGGACTTGAAATAATATGTATTAAACAAATTATGTTTTGGGCTAGTAAAATAATATGCATTGGCTCAGTAAATTTTTTGGATGGTTACTCAAGGAGCACCTCAAAATTGCTCACTTGATTGAAAAAGGTTGATTGGAGTTACGATCCGATCGGATTTTACACATAAAAACATCGATTAAGAGCAAAATTGATGTGCATATTAAGCAACTTTCAATAACATGTTTGGGTTGAATTCACCAAAACAAAATTTGTTTTAGAAATATTGTTTAAGAGAAAAATTTGTCAAAAAAAAACTAATATATTTTAATAAATGGATTATATAGATTTTATGTTTAATGGATTGTAGTGAATTTTTTAAAAGAAATGTTAGCGAATTGTTAATGGATTAATAGATTATTTTGATTCATCCTTTATCATTCAAATTTATATTCATCTAATCCATCTATTTTGTCAACCCTATATAGAGAAAGCATGAAAGGTCAATATGGAGCATTTGAGAAATACAAATAAGTCAAATTAAAACAAGTGGAGTTATATATCTTTCAAACTAGTTCTTCGGTGCATAAATGAAGTTAATGTTGTGTCATGCACAATTTTGTTTTCACAATTAGATTAATAAACCTCACCATTGCATGAAGTAAAATATGATACGACTTACCGATTTAATGATAGCAAACATATGTGTGCACGTGCAACATTATTTTACAAATGCACCATGGAATTAGCCTTTCACCAATTGAGGTTAGAAGACTTTTATATACAATGCACGCTATAAGGCATGTTAATTTGGATTAAGGTGGTGTCAACAACAATAGCCAAGTCTTAACCCAGCAGGTGACAATTTGGGTTAAAGATACAAAAATGAAAGTCCTAGCTAGTTTCTAATAGGCATGCACTGCATTAAGAAAGGTACAATTAATAGTTGAAGGTGACAACATTAAAGAATTGATATACTTTGTTTGAAATACTTATTCTAGCTAGTTTCAAATTTTTGTTACATGACATATTCTAGCTACTAACTGCCATGCTTAGAATAAGTACTGGCTTTTGACAATAAGAAAGTTTACTGCTAAAAGAGGGAAGGACCTTGTTTGTGGTGACAATGACATGCATGCATCCAAAAGCTTTAGCAAGTTAAATAAATACAGAGTTGCGTACAACCTATAGTTTTTTATTTTAAAGGGTTAATTAAATAAATTGTTCCCATTCAAAATTTTGTTTTTAGTCCCTACAAAATAAAATCACACTTTTTAGTTCCTATAAAATTTTCCATCAGTATTTTTAGTCTCTATAAAAATTTTCCATCAACATTTTTGATCCCTAAAATGCTTTAGGAAAATGTCACAGGGACTAAAAAGTGTGATTTTATTTTATAGGGACTAAAAACAAAACTGTGAATATTTATAGGGAATAAAAACTTAATTAATCCTATTTTTAATAAGTTGCGTATACTGCTAGGGAAATGTTTGGTAGTGAAGGCATGTAAAGTGTTTTCCCTCTAAGATGCGTGAATCAGTGATTTGTTTTGATACACGGTTCAGTTGTTGCGATATATCATCATCATATACAAACAATCATGAATGTGTTGAATACATTACCCAATGTTTTTTATCATCTGTTAAGATGCCTTATTTTTCACCATATGAAGTAAAAATTAATCACTTTGAAAGCTGGAACCCAGATAACATATCAAATTTTATCTATGCTACACCTGATAATATCAGAGACATGGAAGCTGGAATCCAAATAATAAATCCTGTTTGACATCATCAATAGGTTGAGGGAAGTGAGATTCACATCATAGATCTTATTGTAATTTGTATCAACTTAGGAGCAAATAATATCTGTAAAACATATCATGAGACATGAGTAATAAAACTTTTTTCTGACAAGAACATGATTTGTAAATTATAAACAACCTTACTGTGAGTATCTTCATTCCATTGTCCAAGCAACTTCAGAAATTTATATCAATATCTAGAAACCATATGTATACCTGCGAAGTCGACCGCGTTAACTTGAGAATGAACTATTTCTTGCACCTTGGCATCCAAAATGTGAGAATCTTCCTTCACATGCAATTCTGTCTTTTATTTAAGGTGGAGAGGGTGAATAAATGAACAATGATATTATGCTACAGGCAACTATAATACAAAAATATATATTGCATCCGATCAACTAGAATCGAACCCAGCATCTAGTGCATTGTGCCTTACAATCTCCCTTGCAATCAATATTAAAACCCAAAACTTTTGGATTTCGAAGGAGAAGGTTCCTAAGAGATTTTCCTTCAATACTCCACTGCTCCTTCAGGATCTTTATATTAGCTTTCAACTCTTCTTCTAAATTACATCCAAGAACTTCTGGAAATTTTTTAAGCAACTTGGACAAATCATCGTCGGAAAGATTTAAACTCCTTAGATAGTCTAATGTTCCATTTACTGACTCAGATTTGGGAACTTCCTTCTCACGATCTTCTCCCCAGTAAGGAGAACGAACAAGGCCAAATGCTTTTCCAAGTATCTTGTCCTTTTCTTCATCGTCGAAGTTAAATGAAGAAAGAGCTTGTCTACATGCTTCCCACATACTCCGATCTTCATCACTTGTGATTATATTCTCTATCTGTGTCGTAGAACGCAATATCCAATGGATGGTAGAATGATTTGAGGTCCATTTTGCTTTTGCAAGACTTGGCAAAAATCTGTTATTTGGCGATGGAATACTGGAAGAGGCACCAGCAAAATCAGCCTGCATGATCGTACGCAATTTTTAGACTCTGGTGACCATTATTATCCTCCTACAGTCCTACCTGTGATTTTATTTTACATCTTGTTATGTTCCAACTTCCAACTCTGGCCTTTGGATCTGTATGCATAGGTTTAATATTGATGGTGTGCATGAAACATGAATAAATAACCATTTTAAACTGATATTTATCTTTATTTGAACAGAGTAGTATTCTATAGCAGAATTTTAAAATCGTAGATTTTGAGTTCTTTGATGAATAACAGCTGGAAATGAAAATGCAACCTATATCTAGGCACATTGAAGGATATAAAATTTATCACGAAATATTGAGCATTTTTCTATACTATAGTATTTTCAGTATGAAAGTCAACCTCCAAAACAAAAGTATGAAATTATGAAGACATCCTTTAAATACGAAATCCTAGAAGACACTCGGACTTTAAATCCAGTCGACGTAAAGTTAAATATGTCAGCAGAGTAATGCTTTCAATACAGAATCTCCATGATTAATTTTGAATGCTTGTCTATGAAAATGCTTTATAGGAGGAGCTGTAGGAAAAAAAAAATCAGGACAAGATAGTGTCCACTCTCCATATTATAGCCACCGTAAAAGGAATCAGGATGGTGATTGAGCAGTGTAGTTAAATAGTGGCTACAGTGCTATAGCGTAGCAGAATTTAAACAAATCGCTATTGTTCCGCAATGCGCTATTTAGTACAAAATGGTGTCGAATAGCGATTGCGGTACTATAGCACTGTTGCATAGCAGATTCAGAAAAACTGCTGTTTTCCGCGATCTGTGATTGATGAGGTCCAAACTCTAAAGAAAGATTAAAAAAATTAATAGAGTAAGCATTCTTTGAAGAAATAGCTATCCAAGAACACTATAACACTGATATATAATTCAGCCAGCTTTATGAATTGTGAGCAATCAAAAGAATAACATACTCCTAAGTCCTATCCACAGCTAAAATGGAAACTTGTACACTCTTCAATTGTTGGTGAAAAGCATTGGCCACCAACTGGCATCTCTTTACTCTCCAATTTCCACTTAGCAAGCCAACACAGAATAACCAAATTCAAGTTTGCTTCAACTATTTGCCTACGTCATTACTATTTGCATTATTACTGCTGACAGAAAAAGAGAAGCCCTTAAAACTTCCCAATTAAAACATTTTTCACTAATTAACACATGTTCTAAAAACAGTTCCAACCTTTCATTTCACAAGACAGAGATGCTTAATTCAATCGGGTCGGACATAACTTGACCCACACCCAACATGTCATGAAGGCTCAAGCTGATAAGAAAGGACAATGTACAACTGCAGGTTGGTTATAAGGTATTAGTAAAATTGCAACCATTCCCAATTATTGCCAAAATTGGGATGATAGCTTACAAGCTCCAACATCTTGCAGAAGAAAGAATACACCCAGTTTTTCACATATCCCGGCTGAAACTGTTTAACTGACAACCAGTGAATTAGGTCCTATTACGCAGCCAGTAGCAGTTATACAGACCCGTGAGATCATTCAAGGACAGCAAGCTCTTGTTCAGTGGGAATACTTGGGGGAAACTGCAGCTACCGTGAGGACTATGCCAATATCCTACATCATTATCCTAACTTCAAACTTGAGGACAAGGTCGATTTTAAAGAGGAAGGTATTGTAAGGAAGCTGCCAGCTATGACAAAGGAAGAGAAGATAGCCAACAAAGCATTCTAGAAGGGAGAGGAATGCGGCAACGGCAAACCAATTCAAGGCTGAAAGATCTTGTGAAATGACTAGTATTAATAGAGTGAGGATTATGAATCCTTAATATGGATGATTTGTGTAAGGAAACTCTCCTCTTCCCTTATTCTAAAAGCTCTCTCCTCTCCATATATTCATACATTGGGAGTAAATTTTCACCACAATTCAATAATACAGTAACCTTCAGTTCATTTTGTCCCATTACACATTTCTAAACATAACCATAGAGATTAATCTAAACATGAATAGTTTACTAATCAATACAGACAAACCATTTCCTACAAAGCCACCAAATCCCACTAGAAAATAAATATTAAGATGCAAACTTACCTTGCAACACAAGAACTGTGCTGCAGAATCAGTAGCGAGAAGAGGGGAATTCAACTGTTTCCCAACCATACCTGCATTAGCAAAAAAAATATCGAATTATAACAAAACAGCAATAAATTACATTTAGCTATGAATCACCAACACAGACACCAGCACGAAACAAACCAGATTTTTTTTATGTAAAAAACAGAACAAGAATTTCCCATGTTGAAAAAGAAAGTCAATGTTTTTGGGAAGAAATAAAGAGATGAATAGGATTGAAAAAGTTGAAGCTAACTAACCAGGGTGGCGAGAAGGTGAAGGCGATGCGAAGTTGAGACACTCCATATCATATCATCTACGCTCTCACCATTCACTTGAACGATACCATAATCAAGAAAATCACTGTTTTGTCATTTGTGGAGTTCTCTATTTCCTCGAACTTTTGGTGGTTGAGAAATTCTTAGATAATATTTTTTTTAAATAAAATACATTAATCTTTGTGGAAAAAAAAAATAAAATAAGGTTAATAGTGTTTTTCACCTAATATAGATCATTTTCGGTTTGATTTGTTTTCTCGTAAAACTTTTTTTTGCGGAAAAAAAATAAAATAAGGTTAATAGTGTTTTTCACCTAATATAGATCATTTACGGTTTGATTTGTTTCCTCGTAAAACTTTTTTTTTTTGGAACACACCCTCCCCTATATGAGTGTGCATATTTGTTGACGTGATACATTGTGTGATATGTTGGTTGTGCATATATGCTTATGTTTCGTGCTGACTGTATAAATAAGTTTATTTTTTATTTTATTAAAGGTGCATGTGGCATTTGTCCCTATTTTTTTAAAAAAATTATAATATAAATTCATTTATATTAATTTAGAAATAAAAATAATGTTTTTTTACAAGAAAATAAAATAAAAATAATGTTAAAAATTTGAAAATAAAAAAATTCAGGATTTTTTTATATTAAGAAAAATAATTTTCAAATTTTATATTTTTTGTTTAAAAAACGAACTTTTTAATTTCAAAAATTACGTAAAAAAAATGATTTTTTTAATTTTAATTCCAAAAAAGATTTTATAAAAATCTGGAATAAATTTTTTGAAAAAACAATCTGATTTTTTTCTAAATAAAATATTTTCCAGAATTATTTTTTTTTTGTAGAAAAAATTTAAAAATATTTTTTTCGGAAAAAAAACTGATTTTTTTAAATATTTCAAATTTGTTTTTTTCTAATTTTAACTTTTTTATTTTGACAATTAAACTCTAGAATCTTTAAAAAAATTAATTAAAACCGGAATATTTTTTCTGATTTTTTTAATATTTGAATTTCGAAAAAATCCTATCATTTTTTTATTTTTTAATATTTGAAAAAAATCTGTATATTTTTCTGATTTTTTGGATTTTTTTATTTTTTAAAATTAATTTTCAGATATTTTAAAAAATAAAATATGATGTGGACAATTAAAAATAAATAAAAATTAAAAAAAAGCAAACCAGTGTCACATATGCGCATTTGATGAGTTGGATGGAGGATGGGTGTTTTTCGAAAAGAAAAAAAAAAGTTTTACGAGGATGAAAATCAAACCGAAAATTTTATAGAGGCTAAAACCGGAAATGACCTATATTACAGGGGTGAAAAGTACTTTTAACCCAAAAAAAAGTTAGGCTTAATTGCAATTTTTTCCCTAAGTATCACAATCTTGCGATTTTAGCCCTATATAAAAAACAATAACAAATCAGCCTCTTAAGTTTATCATATTTTGCACTTTTGGCCTACAGACCAATTTTGACTAGGTCAATGCATATGTGACACTCAAATCACTTTATTTATTAGACTTAATTGTAGTTTTTGTCTTCTAAGTATCACACGGCGAATCTTTCTGTTGCAACGTGTTCCAACATAACAATAATTAATCATTGTCATATTTAAGGTTGATCCTCTATTTAATTTTCAGTTTTAAATCTGGTCTTATAATTAATAAAATTCATGTTTTGGTCCCCCAAGTTTGCATCCGTTAGTCAAATAAATCTCTGATTATTAAGTTTAACCTCAAATGTCTATGGTGAACCAACATTGTAAGTGGTCCACCATAAGCCCTATTAATTTGTTTAATTTAAACCGTTCGATTTATTTTTTTAAAAAAGGACTCGTTGAATTATGAAGGTCTATTGTATGTTACAATATATCATCAATTGTTAATATTTTCCCTATTTCTTCCCCTTCTTCCTTCATCAACATACCATCTTCATCATCAATTTTCATAAATAAAAAAAATCGTAAAAAAAAAATCCCAAAAAATTGAACTCAATGTTGTCAACACTACGCATTACAAATTACAAAACTAACAAAAAAAAATTTACCTCAACACAACAACTTCAAATAATTAAATCAGTGATTTAGCAATACTGAACTCATGTAAAGCTATGAACTCTTTTTACACGATACATTACAAATATCAAGAACATGTACAACCAAATCAAGAACAATGAAAACCTTACAACAACAATCACATCTATTTCGATTCACCAACCACGCTTCTAGCGAAGGGGAAGGACAAATCAATGATGTTTCATCCAAAGATGTTTATGTTTCCGACGATGGAAGCCACACTAACATGTCGGTTCAACGATTTGATGATTCTAGCCAGCTCACACTTTCGTTTCGTGACCAAGTTTATGTCTTTGATTCCCTTACCTCTGAAATGTTCAATTTTCCTCTTTTTGTTTTCCCCGTTTCAATTTTAATTAGTTTATTCGTTTCGAATTGTGAAAGCTTGATTTTTTTTTCAGGTTCGATCAGTGTTGTTACCGTTAGGTGGATGTGAATTAAATATGGGTTCACAATGTTTGGACACATTGCTCCTAAATCAGAGGGTATCAATATAATTATTGATGTATAATTATACATTATTGCTGCATAATTTGAATCCCACGATGAACTTATTGACAATTTTATTTGATTTTTTAAATTATTTAGGTATTCGTGTAGAGTGGTGCAGAATTTCTTACAAGATGTAGTCGCCATTGTCGCTTACTTCTATCAGAGAGTTGTCGGAGAAGATTTGACAGCAGATGAGGATGGTGTTAAGTGCAGACAGAGAGAACAGACGGCGACGCAATTTTTTTCTGGATATTTTGGATCCAATTTTTTTTTTTTGGTTTAATTTCTTTTCCTGGATATTTTTCTAGGTTTGTTTGAAGTTTTTGATGAATGTTTGAAAATGTGACTTGAAGATGATGAAGATCGGTAAGGTAGAAGATGAAGAAAAATTAATTGTTGTTTGTACACCGTATGTTACAATAGACACGCATAATTCAATGGTCATCTTTTTAAAAAACATATCAAATGGTTTAAATTAAAAAATTTAATAAGGTCTATAGATCCAAGGGTTGAAATTAAAAAATTAATAGGATCTATGGTGGATCACTCTTAAGGTTGATCCACCATAGACATTTTGGGTTAAGCTTAACGATCATGAATTTATTCGACTAACGGAGGCATACATAAAGGACCAAAACATGTGTTTTATTAATTATAAGACCAAAATAAAATCTAGAAAATAACCCATTAAGCATTTATATATATA
>Ga0099826_10001239_pt1 | contig 14929 bp, 10 predicted proteins | sample Mtrugardesep15_FD_76830 | JGI IMG/M metagenome (GOLD analysis project Ga0099826, IMG submission 76830) | Root nodule microbial communities of legume samples collected from California, USA - M. trunc garden sep15 | ecosystem: Host-associated > Plants > Roots > Nodule | place: USA: California... | reverse complement strand
TCAAAATCTTAAAAGTCTTTTAAAATCCTTTGAAAGTTAATACATTCCTCCACAATCTTTTAAAATCTTCAAGACTTTTTTCGTCAAAATAGTCTTTTAAAATCTCAATCCAATACACCCCCCGTAGTATGTGTTTATATTTGGTTTATAACTGTTAGACTAAAAATTCGTTTGAATGAGAAACTATTTTAAAACGCAAAAATCATTTTTTATAACTAATATTTTTTAGAAAAAATCATTTTTATTATAGTAAACAAACACAATACGAAGATAATTGATTCTTGTGTGTATATATGTGTGCACGTTTAACACCGTACGAATTGAGATGTGAATTAAAAAAAAAAAGACAGAAAGAAAAAAGAATTTAAATTAGGAGAATTCATTCACCATCGGCTGAGGTTTGACCTCTTGATTTTGCATATATTATTGCATTGTCATAACCAACTAAGCTAAGCTCACGAGTCACGAGAACAATTCATTCCTCATCTAATAGATATAGATAGAAATTCATAAAATGAGATGTTACGGTTGATAAAAAAAAAAAGAGAAAATTCAAATTGAGAGAATTAATTCATGATCTAAAGCATTTATAGTTAAGCGTTGTAAAAACACAACCTATGTATTTATTAGACTAAACTGCATTTTTCGCCCTCTAAATTTTAAAATGTTGCGATTTTGGTCCCTATTAAAAAAATTGAAAATTTTGTCCTTTTTTTTTTTGGTGCAAAAATTTTGTCCTTCTATCTTTAGGAAAATATGCTCTTTTAACCCTCTAATTTTATGACAATGTGCTCTCTTAACCTTATATCTTTTGAGAAATAAGCTCTTTTTTGTTGGTAGACAAACGAAATGGCAAAGTCATTATAAACTCATACACACAAGTGGAGGTACCGGAGTTCGAACCCCGGTCATGACATTCGGCCTAATAATTTCGACATTTTTGCTAATTGAGCTAGTACTTGTGGATGAAAATAAGTTCTTTTGACCCTTTATCTTTACAAAAAGATGCAATTTTGCCCCCTTGTTTTGGGACATGTGGCGTCTTCTCATTAGTTTTGCAATGTTTTGTAAAGTTAAGGATAAAATTTTCATTTTTTAATAGAGGCAAAATCACAACATTTTACAATTTGGTTAAAAACATTTTCATCTAAAACTTATACTCCATCCGGTTACGTATATAAGCAAAAAACTACATTTTAGATACATGAAATAATTAATGAATACAGTTATATTTATAGACCAAACACATTAGTTATTGAATGAATCTAAAAATTTGTGTTTTTTTTTATAAATATGACCGGAAGAAGTATTAGAAAATTGTTCGTCATAAATTCCCTAAAAAAAAAAAAAGTTCGTCCTAAATAGATTATTTCTTTAAATAAATTGAGAGAACCATTCAAAAATTGGAGTGACAAAATTATCTTGCTCTGCCTCGTAAGTCGTAATTGATTACTCCAATCATAGCACATCGAAGTAAAAGAAAGTCAAAGTGGAATATACTATACAATAATAGGTATCTTTTAACTTATATATTAATTCGATCCCAACCTCTCTTGAGTTCAACGAAATGAAACAAGATAGCGTAAGACACAAACACAACATGATTATTCTAGTAGCATGGTTGTTACTCAACTCAAACATCGTTTTATGTTCTGCTCATGCTAATGGATTTGGTGAACAACCACTCTCCAAAATTGCCATTCACAAAACCGTTCTTTCACTTCACAGTAATGCTTCCCTTACAGCCACTCCTTCTATCCTCGGCACTAAGGTAACAAACTAACAACTATTTACTTTCGTTGTTTTTTAGTTGACTCATTCTGTTGTGTGCTTTGATTTCAGGGTGAGGATACTCAAGGGGTGACCGTTGATATTGATTTTCCTAATCCATCTGTTGATGATTGGGTTGGAGTTTTCTCTCCTGCAAATTTCAAGTATGTATTTGCTTATAGAATTTTTGTGTTGTTCTAAAATATGCACATGTAGTTAATGCAAATCTGTATTTTCATCCTCGAAATTGAAAAGGTAGAGAAATTTAGTCGCTGCAGGTTTATGAAATAGTAATTTAGTCTCTTAAATTGAAGAAAGACAGTTAATTTGGTTCCTCCGCCATAAAAACCTGAATATTGACTTGAATAGTCTCTTGCTGCATCGAGACAAACATAAAACTTTTAACATTGTGGTGCTAAATTTTGAAAAAAGGACTAGATTGACGGACGTTCGATTTAAGGGACTAAATTGCTATTTTGCAAATTTGAAGAACTAAATTGACTGACTCATAAAACTTGAAGAACTAAAATGCTGATTTATTCCTAAAAGTCTAAAACAAATGGCTTTAATTGTAGTTCATCAAGCTGTCCACCTATAGATGATCCAAAAGAACAGATTCCGTTCATATGCTCGGCCCCGATAAAGGTATATGCCATAATTCAATCTCTATATAGGTATATAGCTTTCTAAGTTAAGTTGAGAATTACTAATGTAACTCATTTGAATCTTTGCACCAGTACAAGTTTGCAAATTACTCAAACTCACGCTATACCAAGACAGGAAAGTCTTCTTTAAGGTTTCAGTTGATTAATCAACGTGCAGATTTCTCCTTTGCGCTATTTTCAGGCGGAGTATCAAAAGTGTGTCCGGGATTCTTTCATTTGTTCGTATATCTGTTATACTTGATGCCAAACAAGCCTATCTTCATTCATAATATGTGTATGATGATATCGTTTGCTAACTTTTAATCATCTGACTAAGTACTGCAGCCTAAACTTGTGGCAGTTTCCAATTTCATATCATTTGCCAATCCTAAAGCGCCTTTATATCCTCGCCTTGCTCAAGGGAAATCTTGGGATGAAGTAAGTTTGTTTCTATATTTTGATGTCCTTGATATTATGCTCGCCAAAATAATAGTATTCATTACCATGATGCTGTTCTGTTATATGAATTGTCAATTTAAATAAAGTTAACCAATTTCCCAAGACAGATAATCTAGAGTAAATAAGTTTTGAGCACAATCCCACCAATAATGATAGAGTTCTAAAAGGGTCTCATTGGACTTTCTAAGTTTGACCTGATACTATTAGAGGCATGCAAGTGGTTTCAGGTATTGTTGATACTATGCAAGTGATCTCAGGTATTGCTGTTAATGTCTTGTGCAGATGACAGTTACATGGACAAGTGGATATGACATAAATGAAGCTACACCGTTCGTTGAATGGGGTCCTGACGGAAAAACGCCTTTGCAAAGTCCTGCTGGAACATTGACATTTGGTCGTAACAGCCTGTGTGGTATGGTTTATTAATTTTCATAGCATGGCTTCACATTGGATTATTGTCGCATATATAGCCTAATCCAGTTAGTATTTAATATATTTGGTATTTTTATTGCATGACCTGATCAACTGAATTTCGGTGTGACATTCTGCAATTTGATGAACTTGCTAAGAGTCATCATGATCATTAGTTGATCTAAAACTGAATGAACTGATATCATGAGGTTTATATACATTTTCCCTCCTCTCTAAGGCCCCTATAATGTTCCCTATAGCATATATTTGAAGGAGCAAAAACTTAGTTTTCAGAAAATTATGAGTGACTCCTTATGAAACAGAATTTGCAATGGCATGAGAAACAAAGAGCAGAAAATCTAACTTATTGCTGAAATAGGCTTGAGGCTTCACTTAACAGAAGTCATCTGATGGCAGTAATGCTTTTCCTGTTTGAATTGTGATCAAATCTTGTTTTTCCTTATCTTTCTTTTTTGTGTTTTATGCGATTTGACGATGTTTTATCATAAGCGATTTCTTCATTGTGTCCCTGGAATCAAATGCTGGAATGTTAATCGTATCTATTCTATATGTTGGAAACTCTGTATTGCTGCCTTTTTTTTATGGTCTAGAAAATGATCTCTTTCGGTAGAAGGTAGAAACTGAGAGTGGGCTCATTTGTAGCTATACTGCACAATGTGATTCTTTTGCTACTCTCACTCCGCAGGTTCACCTGCACGAACTGTTGGTTGGCGTGACCCTGGTTTCATACATACGAGTTTTCTCAAAAATCTGTGGCCAAATTTAGTGTATGCGTTCAGAAATTCATTTATGTTCATAACACAATGGGGAACTACAAAGTCTGTTCTACAGTTTTCCTTAATACATTTTTCAGGTATACATACCGATTAGGCCATCTTTTACCTAATGGTTTGTACATTTGGAGCAAGAAATATTCATTCAAGTCATCACCTTATCCTGGACAGGACTCACTGCAACGTGTTGTCATATTTGGTGACATGGGGAAGGTTGAATACATTTTTCAGTTGATAGTTTTGAAATAAGATTTATATAAAGAGAAGGAAGATTGTCTAAAACTGTCTTTGAGAAAGAATCTAGTATTCTACCATGTGCAATCTTTTGGCATATTTATGATTTGGCAAAGTAAGGATTGTTACCACTGAATATCTCAACCTTTTTGGTGTAGAATAATCAAATATCTCTCTTCAGACAAAAGATTGCACCTGGTAGCATACCAGTATTAGATGATATAATCTTTCGGTGTAGAATAGCTCTATATATTTGATTGTTCTACACCAAAAATGTACTCAAAATCTCGTCAATGTAATTTTGAAGATCAATTGGCTCGACAATACTATCAACTGATTGATCAATATTGGCTTACAATATTTACAATGTCCATTATGTACCATCAATTGAATAAAAGAATATCAGAAGAAAATAAAAATTATAAAAATAATTTGATTACAATAATTTAACAAGTAACCGTGAATCTCAAAAACTCATAACGATAAGCTTTAAATAAATTTACAATAATTTCAATAAATTTCTTTTGCTTAATGTGTTGCAGGCCGAGCGTGATGGTTCAAATGAGTATAGCAACTACCAACCTGGGTCACTTAACACCACTGACCGGCTTATCGAGGATTTAAAAAATATAGACATTGTTTTCCACATAGGAGATATATCATATGCAAACGGATACATCTCACAGTGGGACCAATTCACAGCTCAAGTGGAACCAATTGCATCAACAGTACCATATATGATTGCCAGGTTTGTTTTTAATGTCCACAACTTGTAACATTGGCATGTGTGAATTAGATTAAGTTGTTACTTGTACATTGAATAATGATTGCAATCATCCTGCAGTGGTAATCATGAACGTGATTGGCCCAACTCAGGATCCTTTTATGACGTTACAGATTCAGGCGGCGAGTGTGGAGTTTTGGCTGAGACCATGTTTTATGTTCCAGCTGAAAACAGAGCAAAGTTTTGGTAAATTCAGTTTCATGAAAGATTCGAATGAGTCTGTGGTTCTAATAATGTATATCCAAGTTGTAGACTTGTAGTATGAACAAGATTCTGATCTTTCAGGTATGCAACGGATTATGGCATGTTTCGCTTCTGCATAGCTGACACTGAACACGATTGGCGAGAAGGATCTGAACAGTACAAATTCATTGAGCATTGTCTTGCAACAGTAGACAGACAAAAACAACCGTGGTTAATCTTCGCCGCTCATCGTGTGCTTGGTTATTCCTCTGACTTTTGGTATGGAATGGAAGGGTCATTTGCAGAGCCAATGGGAAGGGAAAGTTTGCAGAGACTTTGGCAGAAATACAAAGTAGATATTGCATTTTATGGCCATGTCCACAACTACGAAAGGACATGCCCTGTTTATCAGGTAAGGACAATAATCAAATATGCAATCAAATTTTATTTTTTTTAATTTCAACCAACTTGTATGTTTGGCAGGTTCAAAATTTATCTTATGGTGTGTTTTTCTTCGTCTTGTAATTGTTGAAGTGATCTATGGATTGATGCTCGTTCATCTTGCATAAACTATTATAGTTCCTTCGAGTAAATGAGCATTTTGATCCTCGCAATTGTGGTGGTCGATCAATTTAGTTCCTCAAATTTACGAAATAGTAAATTAGTCCCTTAAGTTAAAGAAATTTAATTAATTTAGTTCTTTTCTTTCACTAAAATATTTCTTTATAAACATCAATAAAACCCAAAGAAAGACCTACATATTGATTTAAACAGTCTCTTGCTACATCAAGACAAACATTGAACCTTCAAAATTGTGGTGCTAAATTTGGAAAATGAATAAATTGACTGATGTTGTTCAAATTAAGGGACTAGTTTTGCTATTTCACAAATTTGAGATACTAGATTGATTGGCACTTACAATGTCAAGGACTGAATTGCCTATTTACTCTAATTCCTTTTGTTTCATTGGTGAGTTTTTATTTTAATTACTCCATGCTAATGCTAACTTTCTGATTAACCAAATACATATGCAGAATCAATGTGTGAATACAGAAAGGTCGCATTATTCCGGCATTGTGAATGGAACTATTCATGTTGTTGTTGGAGGAGCAGGAAGCCACTTGTCTAATTTCAGCCAAGTAACTCCAAAGTGGAGTCTTTACAGAGACTATGACTTCGGATTTGTCAAGTTGACAGCATTCAACCATTCATCCCTCCTCTTTGAATACAAGAAAAGTAGCGATGGAAATGTTTATGACTCTTTTACTGTTTCAAGGGATTACAAAGATGTCTTGGCATGTGTACATGACAGTTGCGAAGCAACTACTTTAGCATCTTGAACTGATGCATAGATCGTCTCCATTTTTCAAAAGAAATTGAGTACTTCATTATTCGGGTTCAGACCATATTGCTCGAATCAGCATACATAATACATTAGGTCTTTATACACCCTAAATTATTGTACTACTATATAGAGTTCTCAAATTATCATTCTTTTGAGAAATAAAGAGGATGTCTACCCAATTAAACGACGCCTTTATTGTTATACTTGTAAAAGTTTATGCAGTTTTCCTTTTTCTCTCAGTTTATGTTCAAAAATTATTGCCAATAAATAACATTTTCTGATAGCTGAAACATTTACAATTTGTGATAATTAAGTTACATCTATTGCAAGGAGGAAGCTTATCCTGTTCATTATGCTACATGTTAGACCAAATCAATACTATAGAAGTAATATAAACAATGGCTAGCTGTATGGAATCATGATCTTGTGATTATCTAAGAATAACGCGTTAAGGCTTACAACTTTCAAGGGCAAATAGCTGCAGAATTAAACACACATTCGTAGGTGAATATAAGCAATCAATTACTATTACACATGCACAAAAGAAAAGGACACCTACCAAGAGAAACAACCATGATAAATTCTGTCAAACGTCACAGTGATGCAAAGAGTTTGAAAATTTGTGCAGGGCTTGATATAGAACTATCTCATTCATGTGAGGGAATTTTCGATATCAATAAAGTGAGGTTCCTAGGAAATACCGATTTGGAAACCAAGTTTTTGGCTTTTAGTAGCTAACCTAACCAAAAAAACCAAACATATGAAAAGTGACAACTATAGGGAAGTTCCGGAAATAGTGTAGAATATGATGTTGCCTGTTTGCCAAATATGCAAGCTTATCCATATTTACAATTTTTTAAATTATGTTAAAAATGAAAATTATTCATTTACTTTGTTAAAAATACTAATCTATGTCGAGATTTGACTGTTGTTGCAGTTTAGAAAATCCATTTAAATCATGGCATTATGTTAAAAGAGTCTCATCAAAGAGATGATTGTTTATATGTGGGGACAATCTCGCATCATAAGTCACTAATTACTTTTGTGGAGTTGATGTCCAACCACAAATTTTAAAACTACATAAAATTTTGATTCAAAATTTATTGGACCACCTGCTATTTGGTTTCCGTATCATTTATATTCAGGCTGCTCCAAAATTAAAAGGCCCTTTTAGTATTATTTTGAAAATTGAGATATTCATTCATCGCTTCGTGGTAGTTGATACTAGTAGTGTGTTTGATAGCCAATGGCTAGGACAATGAGCTCAAGAATCGGACGTCTTATCTAGGGGATTCCCTTGGACTGCTTCAAATGGGGAACTCCTTCGTTACGATTACTATCGTAAATGAACCTTTTTCTGATCACGTAGTATCAGAAAAAACTTCATCAACTTATAGAATATACTTTTCTATTTATAGCAGTTTTACATTTATTTATTTTTTGTTTATATCAAAAACAAAACTTCATCAAGTTGTTTTTTATTGGAACTTCATCAAATTTCCAATTTTTATGATTTTATTTTATTTATATCAGTTTCCACATTTTATTTATATTGTTTTTAATATTAAACATCGATTAGAGTTAAGTAAAATATGGTCAAAAATTGATCTGGTGTGGTTATCTTTGTAAAAGAGTATATTTTTATGTATCTCTTATCATTTTTTATTGAGTATTAGTATTGAATGTTGATATGATTAATTTTAACAAAATCTTAAATTTTATTGCTATGTAACTATTGATGGAATAGTTTATAGTGAACATTAATTAATTATTCAAAACAATGGATGTCTATCATTGAAAATTTTGTTTTATTCCATCCACCTCTAATCACTTAATTGCGGTATTTAGGTTGTCTTTATTGCAGCCTCCAACACCTTTATTGTGTTGGATTTGAAGGGGTGAATTAGTCCCAAGTCGTTTTCGAAATATGACATGTATAATGTTTGTAAAGCATGGCCATCCATCACCTTATAAGCCAATTTTGTGAGATTATTTTAGAACCAATCACAAATTTTAAGATGGTATCGAGTCTATCCTAGATCTTTTGTTGGGATTCTCGCATTGTCCACGCTTCAGGCCCATTGGTCTCAAGCGTCCATTGGTCTCAAGCGTTAGAGGGTGTGTTGTAGATTCCATATTTATTGTAGTCCGTCCCTAGTCGCCTAATTGCGGCATTTGGGCTGCAAATTATTTTCGTTGCAGCCTCCAACACCTTCATTGTGTTGGGTTTATAGGAGTAGATTTAGTTTGGCGTCTCTTAGAGATTTGTAAGGATAAGTTAGACTTCATATAAAATCAAAGACTTATTTATATTTATACATGTAAATGATAGTATCTTAGTGATTATATTAGTTTTTGGCGTTCAAACCATGTACCATTGCTCGAGAGTTTATTCTCATGATGTTTTTTCTATGTTTCTTGATCTCCACCTTTAAAACTCATTTCTTTTTTTCTAAAATCTCTCTATATGTTTTACAATGAATTGAAGAATTTCAATTCTCGTGTCACATGAGATTCATTCTTCGTTGTACTTCCTTTATAAAACGTAAAACGCATTCTTCATTGTACTTCCTTTATAAAACGTAAAACGCATTCTTCATTGTACTTTTTTTATAAAACGTAAAACACATATCAAACTATCCAGGTGAGAAACATATATGTTGATATTATAGTTATTTTATCTTTTAAAAATATTTAATTTACAATCCTCTTTTTAAAGAATTTAATTTAAAATCATACAACGGCAACTTTTAGAAATTCGAATATGATTTCCACTTTTACTATTTCGGCCACCACCACTTTCTACCGTTTGTTTTACTTTTGGTGAATATATAATTCTTTGCTAGTGTCAGTGTGAAACAATTTACTGGGTTTTTTAATTGAGAAAGACATTCCCCAGCAAGTTGATTGATTAATGAAAAGTTTAATATTTAATAAAGAGATCGAATGAAAAGCCTTCAATTAATCAGTGGTCAACTCTATATAATATAAATATAATTAAAATTTAAATCTGCATGTTTCGTTCATTCGTTGGGTGGTCAATCTCTTTGACTGAATCAACTTGGCCCCAAAATTAGTTGGGGTGTGAGTGTCAATGAAAGAGGTTTCAATTCACACTTCAAAATTTAGAATATGATTTCGAAGTTTCTAAACTGGAATTGATTCCAAGAACCAAAGGGTGCGTTTTATTTCTATTATGTTTGGATTAACGGTCATAAATCTATTAGAATATGATTTAGAGAAATAAACTTATAATATTTCACTAATTTTAGTAATTAAAATGTGTTTTAAAAAAAGTCAAAATATGTTCAATATAATTTGTTACATGAATTAGGATCTCAAAACTAGCTGATGATGTGATCATCTTAAACTAACTTACAATCTCCTACACCACAATTAAAAATAATAATAATTGTTTTTAGATGGTACTAGACTTTTGACCCGCTTCTCGACTATAATAGAGACAAATAAATAATTTTTAACTCGTAAGATCATGAGTCGATCAATAAACGTAAATTAGATTATTAGAGATACAATATTACAATCAAATAATAAAAAAAATTATAAAGAAAAAAGGTAAAAAGAATACAAAATTATATTGTTGCACGGGTCCATTTTATTTATTACTTTTATAGTTAAACATAAAAAATTAATGCAGTTCATGGTTCCTAACAAATTATTTAAGGTAGCCGAGTTTGCATGGAAATTAGAGTATTCTGTTTGTAAACGTATTAAATAAGTGTACAACAAATTGTCAAAAATAAAAATCTGCAGAAACAATAGGTTAAGTTGCTGTATAACTAATAAAATTAATAAATAAATAAAAAGGATAAGGATTAAGATATCTATTAAATTTTTGCTTTAAAAAATATTCACGGTTGTTAGAAAGAGAAATGAAAAACATATATGATGCAAATTTAGAGCCAAAATTTTATGATATAGTTGTTGCAAACCTAATAAGGGATTAGTGAAAGGAAAAAAATTAGATTAAAACTTAACAAAATTAAAAAATAAGGATAAGTAATGCATTTTGTTTAGGGGTGTTCACAGGTCCGACTTACCAAATCAACCGGTTACCCAAACCAACTTGCATTTTACCTAACCCACTTGGGTTGGTTTAGTGGTATTGACTTGTGACCTAAGAGTATGCTTCTTTTCAAAATCTCAGGTTCGATTCTCGTTAATGTCAATTTGAACAAGTTAGTTTAGCTTCTTAAAAAAAAAAAAAAAACTTACATTTTATTTGAACTCGTTCAAGTTCGGATCCAACATGAACCATTTCATTCAAACTCGGAGTAGTTTGATTTGGATAGAAAATTCAAGTGCTAAATGCTAAAATTTAATCTAAATGTTAGAATTTAAATTTCTTTGTTGAATTTGTTGTTGCTTGTTGTTTAGTTTGACCACCATTATTATTTGTTCTATTTGTTGTTGTTGCGTTAAGTCTTTTTGTGAAGACTTTCAACAGACTAACTATCTCAAACAAATATTGTCTTTTAAAACCTCAATCAAATATACCCCCATATAAATTATTTAAGATATTTTTTTTGACCATTTTTTTATGAATTTATAAAGATACTTTAAAACATGTAATCCAAAAAATTAAAAGATACTCTAAAACATTAAATTTATATTTTTATATTATTTATTAATCTAATTTAAAACATGTAATCCAAAAAATTAAAAGATACTATAAAATTAAAAGATACCCGTTCTATGTTTAAAAAATCTATTTTTTTGCAAAATAATTTTTTATAATTTTTTTTAAACATGCTTGTAGAAAAATATAAAATTTTAAGGTTGATTAAAATAAATAGTAGAGACTAAAATTGCATGTTAAATTTGTTTATAAAGATGCAAGCATGCCCTTATCTTAAGAAGACGAAAACAAAATTTGGTTATTATTTTGTGGTGAAGAATTTATTTAACCCTTAATTTTATGGGTTATGCTAACAAGTGTCTTTAAAGCACTAGTTAAGAAGTTAAAAATAAATAAATAAAATTCTAAATTTAACGTAGAAAAAATTCTTTTTTAAAATTTCAACATGTTGAATACACCATTCCCAATATAAACTTTTTCTTTTAAAAAAGTTTACCTTTACAATTTGTATTACTTGTTGAAAAATGTATTGACCATTTTTTGTGATGAATGAAATTCTTACATCTTTTTTTAAAACTATTTTGCAATAAATTATTAGAAGATTTTGAATTTGACTTTATAATAATAATAATAATAATAATAATAATAATAATAATAATAATAATAATAATAATAATAATAATAATAATAATAAAATATGAGAAAATTATTTCACAATTTATAAAGCTAGTTTTCTCTTCTTTTTTTTAACAAAAGAGAAGAGAAAAGGAAACAAAACAGGAAAAGAGAGGGGGACCATACCAAAACCTCTCTAACAATAAATGATATTATTCATTTTTTTGACAAAAAATGATATTATTCATTTAAATTGATAAATTACATTGATATATTGCAAATTTGAAGTCTCTAAAAACAAAAATGATGCATTTGTTCTAATAAAAAATCGAATATGCAAAGAAACTCATAACATTCATGTTAATAACATGAAAACATCAAAAATTCATAATCAGGTAATATGATTATATTCAAGTGTTCAAAATGTTTATGCCTCCGTATCTTGAACGTTGACAATATCAAAGTCGCTAATTGATTATGCACTGGATCAAAACTAATATTTCAACTTAAATCAAAAGAACACTGCAACGACATGGCTAATAAGAAAACCAACATCAAGACGACAAAAACACAAAAGTATATAAAAGAAAAATTAATATATGTGAAAATCACTTATTTACCTAAAAAAAGGGAAAAAAATTATCTAATGAGGCGATTTCGAAGCAAAAGAAGAAAAAAAAAAATGGGGATGACTAGGTTCAATCAAAAGGTTATTTATTACTATCAATAATTTTTTTAATATATTTAATTCATATACACTGACAGTTTTTTTTTAGTTAGTCATAACCCATAATAATTTACACCTATGTATGGTTGTGATCTTTTGACAATGTGAAATTTTTACACCGCTGAGCATAAAAATAAATTATTTATTTATAGAAATAAAAATTAAACTCTTTGCCAATTGGAGTAATTTAAAAAATAAAGAAATGAAAAACTTATAAACATAAATTGGGACAAAATTTAAATTATTATGGGGTTGATTAGACACTTTTTTCATTAGAAATCAATGTCTAAACAAAAAGTGGTACATCATTAAAATATAAGAACTAACACGGACTTATTTGTTTGTCTTTGATTAAACTCAACAAATTTTATTTTAAAAAAGTTACAACATCTGCTATACTCATTAATTATTGCTCCAAACTCGGAGATGTCGTTTTTGCATCTGTTATAACAAATTAACAATCTACCTTCTTTAGAATTACTATTTTACTATCCTCTTCTTTTTCATAAATGAGAAAAAATATATTTATTTTTTTGGTAAAATGAGAAAATATATAATTAATATTCTTTATTCAAAACAAAGTCCAAAAAAATTAATTTATTTCTTTTTTTTTTTGGTAAAATTTAATTTGATTCCATATGCACATTAAAAGAAATTATTTCATTTTCCTTCACAAAAAAATTATTTCATTCAATAATACAGTCAAAATAAGACCTGCATATCCGTCACCAATTTTAAAGCAAAATCTTTTTTTTTTTAAAAGCTAAAATGATATATATTCACACAAAACACAACGCCTCTTTAGCACAAGGCGTGCCAAAGAAGCGCACCAGAAGCAGAGTATCTGTCAAAGTACAAAAGCATGCATTAGTCGATACCCAAACAAAGTAACGGGTTCGACTGCCATTGCTGACAACCATACACAAAAGCGGCATTATTAGCACACAACCACCAATACGAGTGAAACTTAACCTTTTCCACTAGCTCCTCTATAGGAGTGGTAATATTATTAAAGATTATATTATTACGCTCTTTCCAGAATAGCCAGACACAGAAAAGCCAAAATAGCTTAAGGAAAGAGCGCCTAGTCTTCATACCACCTAAATAATATGTGAAATGAAGAAAATGATCTCCAATAATGTCGTGATCTACTCCTGAAAAACCAAGCCAAAGCCGCACCTGACACCAGATGGCACCAAAAAAATTACAATGTAAAAACAGGTGATCAACAGATTCAACATGGCCACACCCTGTTACACAAGAGATGTCTGCAACAGTAATAATGCCCCGATTGAGAAGGTTGAATTTTGCCGGCAACCTGTCTCGAAGCAGACGCCAAGCTAAAATAGACACCTTCAGCGGAACCTGAGGATGCCAAATAAGATTCTGAGCAGCATCCAACACGTGGTGATCCTGAGGAGTAAGGACCTCATAACTTGAACGCACTGAATAGCCCCCTGCAGGGTCAGGCTGCCACTGCCAAGTATCTGAAACATTAAGTTGCAAAAAGACATTAGAAAGAAAAATCCTACACTCCTCTAACATCTCTTCCTCCCACACCCACAACCTCCTCCTCCACTGCCACGCTCGACCCCCGACCTTCCAACCTAGCGAACACATAGAGGCCACAGTAGCCAACTCGTTCTCCGCTAAGTTGAACAAACGGCTAAAGCGCCGACATAGAGGAACATCTCCAACCCAACGATCCAGCCAAAATATTAGGAAGATTATTCCAGCGCGTGAATTGTAAGGTAACTCTGTCATACGATCCAAATGATAAACCAAAACACACATCGTCTAAGAACAACTCTTAGATAGTCACGACTCCAAATAAATTTAATATGAGTACATACATATAATTAATAAAAATTAAAAAGAAAATTTCACCTAATAAATAAATTTAAAAAGGAAATGATATTAGGTAATGTGACTAATTTATGTTTTATTTAAATTTGAGTATTCATGTGTATATGATAAAATAAATTTTATTTGAAGTTGTGACCATACAAGAATCGTTCTTTGTCTAGATGCTTCTACGATAACAAAAATTAAAAATAAAATAATTTTGTAAAACTGATTTTACCTTTTTTAGAGGTAAAACTGATTTACTTGAAAACTGATTTTAGAGGTAAAATTGATTTTAGTTGCAAGATAGATAGGCTTCAAATTCCAAGCAAGGTAGCCGGCCAAGCCAACACAACACAACACACCACAACAGTTTCTTTTTCTTCCTAAAAGGTTTTTTCTTTCATCTCCAAACAACACCTAAGTCCCCCAATCATCTCCTACAAAAAAAAAAAAAAATTATAAATAAAAAAATTCTGACATATCCGAGAATAATTCTCACAAAACATTTCTTCCAT
>Ga0099826_10001238_pt1 | contig 14934 bp, 8 predicted proteins | sample Mtrugardesep15_FD_76830 | JGI IMG/M metagenome (GOLD analysis project Ga0099826, IMG submission 76830) | Root nodule microbial communities of legume samples collected from California, USA - M. trunc garden sep15 | ecosystem: Host-associated > Plants > Roots > Nodule | place: USA: California... | reverse complement strand
TACTACAATTGTAATGGGTTAAATATGTTTTTGGCCAATGTAAAATTTTCAAATTTCAAGTTTTTAAATCAAATTTTTTTATCTTAAAACTTGAAATTTGAAAAAATTATTAGGGCCAAAAAGATATTTAACCTTTATTAATACTCCCTTCGTTCCTTTTTAGGGTGAATTTTTCGTTCCTATTTAACTGTCTTTTTGATATTTTAATGGTACGATTTGTCAACTATACCCTTTGTCAATTACTCTTATCTTTTTCAATAACTAATTAAAACTATCTATTTGAAAAACTAAAGTTTGTTTATTTTTTTTAAACAATGTTTGTTTCTTGTTATCTTCAAATTTAAACAAAATTTTGTTACAAACACTAGTTCTAAGAGAGTTCAAATTCTATAAATAAGATGAATAGCAATTGTTGAAAATTTCAAGTACAAAGTAAAAGAACATATTTGAAAGAAGAAAAATAAAAGACTCCAATAATGTTCAAAATGAAGAAAAAGTGGAAAATTCGTTAGAGCTGCCGAAGAAAAAGATAATAATTGACAATTGTTTATTACGAGAGAAAGATAACATATTAATTTTATTAGAAATATAAAGTGTGTGCAAAAAAATAGGGATTTATTCGTAGATTAAAATGAGGATATAATAGGAAGAGAATATGCAAAAATACACATCGATATTTTGATGGTAAATTTCTAAAAAGACACTTAAAAAGAAACAGAGGGAGTATGATTACTATTATTACTGCAATTGTTATCATGTCGAAGAAAGTTGTTTCTAGTTATTATTGATGTTGTTATTAATATTAAGGTAGGGTTTGAGTTAGATTGAATTTGATTAGTACTAAATATCCTAAGACCGGACCTAAGCTAGGGTTTGATGCGTATTAGTTGTCTTAAGCTGAGGTTTACAATCTATTTGTTGTCCCAAGAAAGAGTTCGATTTTGATTGAATTTTTTTTGTTCCAAATGTCCCAAGATTAGTCTTAAACTAAGGTTTGAGTTTGATTAAACTTGTTTAGTTCTAAGATTAGTTTGAGGTAGGGTTTGAGTTTGTTTGAACTTGTTTAGTCCAAAGATTAGTCTTGAGGTAGGGTTTGAGTTTGTTTGAACATGTTTAGTCCCAAATATTCCAAGATTAATCTTAAACTTAAGGTTTGAGTTTGTTTGAACATGTTTAGTCCCAAATATGCCAAGATTAGTCTTAAACTTAAGGTTTGAGTTTGTTTGAACTTGTTTAGTCCCAATATTAGTCTTAAGTTAGACTTTGAGTTTGTTTGAACTTTTTGAGTTCTAAATATCCCAAGATATTAACTAGTATATTATTTATTGCAACCATGGTTTTGACTAATTGATGGTTAGTCCAACTAGGATTTGAACTAACTTATTCTTTAGTCCCTATTAAAACAAAATACAATTTTTACTCCCTACAAAATTTTCCGTTAGTGTTTTTAGTCCCTGCTGTTAACTTATACTAACGGATCTAATGTGGCGTTGACACATTATTATTATTTTTGACAAAGACACGTTATTATTTTTTAAACACGTCACTACATAATTTTTTTATAATAGTTTTCCAAAAAAATAATTGTATATTATGAAATGGCCCAAATACCCTTAATGTCTTAATTAAAAAAAAAACAATTTTTTCTTATTTCTCTTCTCCGCCACCGAGATCTTCTTCTTCTCCCTCCACTTCTTCTTTCCATCAAACTAAACCCCAAATTTCATTCTTTTTTCTTCTTCTTGTTTTCATAAACTATATCCTTGTTCTTCTTCTTTCCTCACACCATAACCCTTTTCAATTTCTTCTTCTTCTTTCCTCACACCATAATCTTGTTCAGGACTGATTTCAGTTCGTTCTCAGTATCTCAAGACCGATTTCCTTCTTCCTTCTTCGATTTCATTTTCAGTGTAAGCTTCAATTTTGGTTTTGTGGGTCTGGAATTTGTTTCACACGATAGTGGTGGCTTTCTCGTTGCTGGATTTTGTTTTCACAATAGAAATCTCCAAGTTTGCGAATTAACAGTTTCTCAATTTAACTTCATATCTGGCTTTTTGTGCGAATTATTCATATCTGGCTTTTTGTGAATTAACAGTTTGTGAATTTGCTGTTGGGTTCATTGCTGCTTTTCGTTTTCGGTGTGCTTGAGTTGTTGTTACTCTCTGTCCTGCTGTATTTAGGTATGTTTTGGGCTTCATTCGTGGATTTTGAGAAGGAGAATTTTCAATCAAAGAATTGATGTTTCAATTAAGCTTATTGTAAAAATGGGTTTTAAGGATGATTCTACTCATGAACAAATACGAAGGAGTCATTGTTGGTGATGTGAATGCATGAGATGCTGTAAAAATGGGTTTTAAGGATTAATCTGCATTTTTTTCTTTCTAAAAAAAAAGGATTAATCTGCCTTTTAAATTTTTCTTTTAAAACATGTAAAGGGAATTGATACAGTATATGTGCTTATGGTGTTATGTGAGTCTTCTTAATCGAATCCATACCTGTTATTGTAAGTCACTTAGGTGGTCCAAGTTGGACCCAAAAAATTGATGGTCCAAATTAAATTGACCTAGTAGTCAAACTTTATGGATTATCCTTGAGTTTTAACTCCATCATTCTTTGAGAGAGGGGACAATGGTGCACATAAGTTAGCCAAATACAATTTTAGGTTGGACTATTGCAACGTGCCTTAGAGTCAATGTCCAACTTCTCCAACCAGTTATTTGATATTTTATATCTAATTTTTTCATTTCATTTTCATAAAAAAATGGTTAATTAAGTAAATGATCCATATAAAAATATATAGAAATTTGTTTTTATTTCATACAAAATAAAATCATATTTTTTATTTTCTGTAAATTTTTCCGTTAACATTTTTAGTCCTCGTAAGATTTTCTATCAACATTTTTAATCCCTAAAAAAACTAACTTTTTATTTTAAAAGTCTAAAATATGTTATTTTATGTTTTAGAAACTAAAAATGAAATCATGAATTAACAAAAAAAACTATCGAAATTTAAAATATTGGAACCTAAAATATTAGCACCATGTCACGACTGATGACCTCTTCATTTTCCCTCCAACTGAGTAAAACAATTGTGTCCTCTCTCTCCGATGAAACCCTAATGGACGAAACCACCACCATCACCACCAATCCAATTCTCAAAGACACCATCACTCTCTGCGAAACCCTCTTCAATCAACTCAACGCCAAGTTCCAAGAATTCTTCTCCGCTCTCCCTCTACACCATCATGATAATCTCCCTGGGCCTCTTCCGCCTCCGGATTCACGGTTGTTTTCACTTGTTGAAAATCTTTCTCTCATACTTCGCCGCTCTCTGGTTGCTCTGACACTTCCCTTCTCCGACCAGGAATTCCTCATCAACAAATGCCGCTTCATTCTCAGCATTCTCAAATCCTTCCTCTCCGTCGATATCACTCATAATCAATTGCAGCTTTCTGATTCTTACCGTCCCTTTCTCTGTACTGTGCTTGAGGTAGGACCAATTTCATGTTTAATAGAATCGGGAACATTTTTCAAATATTCATAAATTTAGATATCTTTACTGTTTGTTTTTCTTTCGATGATGATGATTATTATTATTTTCTGTTAATAAGATTGTTTGCAAAAAAGAAAATCTGTATGTAATTAGGATTTAGGTTTCTTTTAGTAGTAAGTTAAATACGAGCAATTATGTACAAGTCTTCTAGTGTTTGGAACTACAATGAATTTAAGGGGGAAATGTAAGAAAAGAAGAAGTTAGTTTTGGCTCCGTTTGGTAAAAAAAAAATAGCTCAAAGCTGATGACTTATAAAGTAGCTTATTGCTGATAGAAGATAAGCTAGCTGATTGAATTTGCAATGTTTGGTAAGATTAGCGTTTGAAGTAGCTTATAAAGATGAAATGACAAAAAAATGTGCATTTAATTAATATTTTTTTCTAATTAAGATTGTATGGGTAAAATTGAGGTAAAAAGTGATAAGCTATAAGCTACTTGAATTAGCTTATCAAAAACCGCCATAAGCTCATGAAAGTAGGCTATAAGCTCGTGTAAAAATGACAGTTACGAAATGGATCTTTTTTAATCATACGAGCTTATAAGCTATAAGTCATAAGCTCAAATACGTCTTACCAAACAGACCATTTGTTTCATTGCTCGATTTTTTATTTTTTTTTCAGTTTGAATGGACATCTATGTGAAACTGGTATCAATGATTGCTATAGCTTATCTAATTTTTTTTACCTAGTTATCTGATATTCTGAAATTTGTTAGTATGCTTAGTTCTGTGTATTTTATACGATATTAAATGTGTATAGGATTCTTACTAGAGTTGTATTCGTTCATCTAATCTTGAAAATGTTATTCAAGGTTTTTGCAGATGAACTTTTAAGACATCAATCATTGAGAATGCATCTTATGAGGGCTGATTTAGCAGCATCTTCCAACAGTGAAAAGATGTTTGTGTGCCGATCCACCCATTGTGATATTGCTAGTGTCCTGGAGGTGATATCCGTGCATTTTATCCTGTCAGTCTCTAATGAGAAAGCATTTGAGAATTTCATCAGCAGATTATGTTTACATTGCGACAAAGATTTTAGATTTCCTCAACTTGGACTTGAACCTGCCATGGCATTGCTGCTTGACCCTATTGTATATTCTGCACCAAAGATATTCCAGGCACATGTAATTTCATTGGTTTCTGAAGTTATTGGCTCTGGCTTATCTTCTGAGACTTTGTCTCAAGATGTGGGCTTCTACTTAATGGCATTTCACAAATCTGTCAGCTTGTACTCTATTTACGTGGCTAGCTTGCATATAGATGGTTTTTACATCGAACCGAATTGTGCCTATAATGTATCCCTGTTCAAGAGAGGTCATCCAACTTTTGAATCGTATATTCAGGATAGAACAAGTACCAGATTAAATCAAGTCTTATCAAAATCAAATAATTCATTGGACTCTTTTCGGTGCAAAATGTCATCCAAAACAAAAGCGGATCTTTTGGCCGAATACATCAAATATATGAAAGGGAAGCAGTACATATTTGCTGATTCATGCCGGGATAAGGCTGCCTCATTCTTAGATTACATAATCCATCGAACTTTCTCTCAAGATGCAGCTGGAGATGTATTGCATGTAAAGCAAAATACCAGTGCTGAAGACATTTCTCTTCTCGCTTCCATATTGAAGTTAATGAGTGTTTCGCTGTTACTTGCAATTAAGTGTCTAAGTAACAGTGGTGATTCACGTTGTCTGAAAACAATGGGAAGTTCCTCTGTGCGTGATGAATATGATTTCTTGATCAGCATCATCAACCCTTTTCAACAACTTAAATTTTGTTTACCCATTCAGACTTCACTGTATGATATGATGATAAATCCGCAGTCAAACTACAAAGTCTCCAAGTCAATGCTTGTGCACTTTTCAGGCTTGCTATCTTTAAGTTTTTACAATGGTTTTGATGTGTTAGCAAGGGGGTGTATATCTGTAATGATGTCACTGATGTCTATGTTTATTTTTGAAGAGGGATATTTAGTTGGTTTAGGGTCACTCAGGGGTCTGCCATTGCAATCTTGCTCATCTGAGATTTCATTGTATAAGAGTGGAGAGGTCAATTGTGCTTTTCAATTCTCATTCACTTCTTAAATTAAAGCTTGCTTATATTTCATGTCTAAATCATTGGTGCAATGTTGCAGGGGGCTGGGAAAAAACAAAGTGTATATAAAATTGCAGCAGAGTTTAATAGAATTCGAACACGTAATTTAAGGTATGTATTGTGTCTAATTCTCTATGGCCTTTGCCTATGCTGTCTTAAATGAGTTATATATTCTCAATTTTCTATTTACATATTATCGATTCATTCAGCCCGTCACCAGCAACCTGTGCTTGCTCAAGTGGTACTAGTAAGGGAATACACTTTTGGGGTTTGGATTTTATTTATTTATTTAAAACCTGAAGTCTCGTTGTTCTTTCATGAAGCTATGAGACATTTAGAAATTCAAAGTATTACTCTTTATTCGATTGGGGATTATATCATATTCACTTTCACTTTTCTTGCAACTCAGGGTTTGTTTGAACTTTGCAATTACTTGCATCGGCATGTTAAGCTGTATTATCCATGATTTTGAGGTTTTCTCGAATACCTGTCATAAGTCATACCTAGCAGCTTGCAATTAACTAATCGGGCTAGCTCAGGTTCAATCAAACTGGACTAAAGGTCCAGAGTTTGATTTCTGCCAGTGGTCCCTTTTATGCAACCGCTGTAACTTCAGAATGAGGCAACCTACCCTCCCTAACTTTTATTTACCCTGCAGAAAAGTATCATCGTGCATCCAATCATATAAATTACATAAACCTTGCTGAGATAAAGTGGCATACACTAGTTAAGGAATGAAAAATAGAACTTTGTTATTGAAAAATGTGGTATTTATGCATGTTTGTTTTGAGAAATTGGGATGAGAGAGGTACAAAAGAGGGAAGAAGCAAAGAGAGATAGGCTTTCTCCTGATTGGTATAGGTGATCAGCTTCAGTCATAGAAATAAAGCAGACAACTTTTTTTGATTTTTGAATTCTTCTTATGGATGCAAAGAAAATGATGAGAAACAAATTGACACATTTACAATTATCTACACACCCTTATTGATTATCACTGCCAGAAGAAAGGAACTCGCTTGTTGCTTAGACCCATCTCACTGTACTAAAAAAGTCATTGGATATTGAGTGTCTCCAGAAATTTAGTAATTCTATATTTGTAATTTTTGTTTTTTTCCATTCTGATTTTTGGTTATTTGTTTCTTTTTTATTCTAATATTTGCAGTGGGACATGTCTTTCTTTTATATGTACTATTAAATTTAGAAATTTTCCAGCATTTGATACAAAGATCCCTCCCTTTTTTTTTTTACTAATATGTTTAACTGAAAAGTAATGTGGGTAATGTTGTCCAATGAAAAACATTTTCTTTCTTCTTACTTTTCTTTCTCCTCTCTTTCTCACATTTCTTATTCTAGACAATACAACAAATCTATTATATCTCTCTCTTCTCACTTTCTCCTCACAACAACCAAACAAAGCATTAATGTTACTGTTGCATGAATACTACATTTTAAAAAAAAAAAAATCTTTCTCAGCTCCTTGACCATAAAGGAATTGGCATGATCCAAATTTTTAATAAAGTAGACTATGGATGGTGTTGTGTAAATAGAAATCTTATGAAGTTGTTCAATGTTGAATTTTAATGCCATTACTCTTTGATGCTATCATGTAGTCCGAAGACTCTGAACGATCTTATGTTTTTCAGACAGGATTCCATAGTAGCGGATGGATCTGAGGAGACCTGCAACGGGAAATTGTATCTTGATTGCTTATTACCTAAAAATGTACCCGATTATGGTGAACTTGCAGACTTCATTGTGTGTAGGGAGGAGAAAGATTATACCAGCTGGTTGAATAAACGCCAAATATACAGAAGACGGAAGTATCAGAAAGTAAGAGGCTCAAAGAAACTTAAGAAGGAAAGAGTGTGGAAGTTTTTGAGATTGAGAAAATTAGTAAGGTTTTGAAGTGAGGTGATACGATGGATCTGATTCACGATCTGTCCCATGTATGTATAGATGTTAACATACAAGTATAACCATTAGGTTCAAATATTTCCCCTTTTTGTTTCATACAGAAGTACAGAACAACACTAATTCTTCCGCTGTATATGAGAAGTGTCGTAGGGTTGAAATATTTATATGGACACTTGTTAACATTTCCCTACTTATATTTAACTTTGTTTTGCATGTAAACCTATAAATTTGATGAGAAAGGGGCAACATATTTTTTTTATTGAAACAAAAAACGTTGTGAGTCAGAGTGGTCAATATCGCGCTATAACGGTGTAGCAGAGCAACAAGAAAATGCTACGGTAATGGTAGTAGCGGAGCAGTTTAGGGGCAGCTGCTCCAATTGCTATAGCGGTTCTTGTGTAGCGGGACTGGCAGCGGATTCTGATTTGCTAAAATGGATTGAACCAACCATTGTTGTGCACAAGGGTGTAACAATTCAATGAAAATTGCTTTTCGCTCGATTGATTTTGCTCATTCTCAATCTTTAAGACACATCAACTTAAATGTTAATAAAAGAAAAAATCAAATAAATTTGGACTAATAACTTCAATCACTTCACCTTTAATTTTTTAACATTTTTGATTCAATCTCTTTTTGATCTTCAAACTATTTCCTCCTTTCACCTTTTGTACCTAATTTTCATTGTTGTTGAATGATACGTTTCAATATATTCTCTCCCGCACTTGCCATGGCAACAAATTCAATCTTCGAATGCTTTAGATCAATATAAATATCTTCATTGAAAAATTGAACTTAAGAAACTTGCAAAAACAGAAGGTTGTGACACAAAATGACAACATCAACTCAAACACTTCCCAATAAACATTACTTATTTTCATGCTCTCACACTCTTATATAATGCTCCCTTTCTATTGTATTAACAATTTTCCAACGAAATCACATAAAAAAGCAACCCTTTGTCGTGAATTTAATTGAGAAGCTTCAAGCTTGTCGCGTTGTATCCACTATGTAAACTAGGTATGATAGGTGAAAGGAGAAAATAGTTTTAAAAATAAAAAAGAGATACAATTAAAATTGTAAAAAATTAAACAGAGTCGTGACAATTATCATTACTCCACATTTTACTTGATTTTTTCTTTTTTTAATTTAGGCTGATGTGTAAAGAGCGATTTTAATTGATTGGTTTTTTAAATAATTTTAATTAATTGATAGGATACTGAGTGACTTTACAATTTTGGAATATTTTAACTAAATATATTTTAATTAGAATACCTTATAAAAACGTCAATAAAAGAATATTTTAAATATGTAATGAACATTTAATTAATTGACGTGACAACGAATATTTGATTTTATCGATTAAACTATACTATCTAATAATATTTCAGTCAAAAATAAAACTATAATATAAAAACCAACGTATGTATGAAAGTGATTGGTAACAGATCAGATTCCGAAATGATCTTTCAACTGTCACAGTAACTCAATTCCCCTCTCATGGCACCATCCTCCCCTCCGTCTCCACCCATCGCCGACAATTCCGACCCGGAGCGCCGCCTTCGCGAAGCGGAGGATCGTCTCCGTGACGCAATCGAGGAGCTTCAACGCCGTCAACGACGCGCCGCTGCTCATGCTTACCACAACCTCCACCACCACAACAATCTCGACTCTCCTCCCTGCGATCATGGTCCCGATGAGTCCTGCATCGCTCACGCCATTGGTAATCTCTGCCAGACCTTTCTTCTTTCCTATGGTGTTAGAGTCGGCATTGGTATTCTCCTTCGCGCTTTCAAGCTTGCTCGAAGGCAATCCTACTCTTCTCTCCTTGATCTCAAGGTTTGTGATCGATCAAATTAGGGTTCTAAAATTTCAATTTTTGATGTTTATTAGCTGCATTGAATGTTTGATTGTATAAAATCTTGAATGTGTTTGACTTAGGGAATTTAATTTTTAATCAAAATTCAGTACAATTTTGTTCGATCAAGTTTCAATTGAATGAACCGGATACAACAGAAACCTAAAGCTGATTTTGAAATAATTGTGCTTTCAAATTTATATATTTTGATAAATTATAGTTAAATTAATCTAGAAGCAGGGTCCTATCAAGTTTAGTTTGATTTTAATTTTGTTGCGTGTTGATTTGTAAATTGGTAAATGGTGGATAGCTTATAGACTAGCTTACAGCGGAAACATGATAATGTAGCTGATAGTTGGTGGGATAAGCTAGCTGATTGAATTTGTAGTGTTTGGTAAAATTAACGGTTGAACTTTGCCTGAAACTATTGGATGTTGTTTATGTCTTACATTTTTTGCTTTTAAACAAAGTGAAGAACCGGGAACATATATGAGTATGTAAACATATTTTTGTTTGCAGCAACTTGTTTCAGAAAAAGATCTAATGGTGAGGGAAGAAGCTTGTCGTATTGGTTTACTTTTTGGTGGTTTCACTGGATCTTATCATGCTCTTAGATGCTTGTTTAGAAAGTTGAGGAAAAAAGAGACACCAATGAACGCGTAAGTTACAATACAAACTCTTTTTGATTTACAGGTTATTGAATAACCTTCTTTTTGTTTTTGCTTTGCTGTATATAAATGCTTGGATGTTGTTTTATGTTGTTGATATTTGCATACGTTGCTTATTTATGACTCTGTTTAAGGGGATGATGGAGCAGAATTTTATCAGGTTCAGTTGCTGGCTTCTCAATTCTGGCACTAAATGATTCAAACAGGAGGCGCACACTGGCTTTATATCTGTTAGCTAGGTTAGCTCAGGTATTTGAAAATGAATCCCTGGAGTAGTTTCTGAACAATTTGATACAGATGTATAAAACATTTTTAGCTTCTTGAAAATTATCTGCATCCGCAAGGCTAATACATATTTATATACCAGTGCGCTTATAATTCTGCAAAATCTAAGAACAAGTTTCACCTTTGGGGAAGTCATTGGAGACACGGAGATTCTTTGCTGTTTTCCCTTTCTTGTGCACAGGTATTAAAATTTCATTTGGCTTTTCATGCTAGGGTTTATTCTTAACTTATCACCCTTGTAATTTTTAAGTGTCAAATAATTGGATAATTTGACATCAATTGAACAACCATAAAACTCATGGTAAGTTTTTTAATGAATAGAAGGGTTGTCATTTGTATGGTTACAAACAAGAGTTGTTACAAAAAGCTCAAATGGGAAGGGTAAATAGTAAAGTTTGAAAAGAAATTAGGGAAGGGAAAATAGACTTGTTTACTTTATCAAGGGACTTCTCAATTATCAAGATGCCAAACCTTGTTGGATGGCATGAACTTTTGTGAACTCATTTCTGATGGATTTTTCTGAAAATGAAGACATATACATCTAAATTGACCTCATAGGAGATATGTTTATCAAGTGGGTATTGCATGTAGGGCAGTAAAGTGACAAAAGGAGGGGAGAAGTAATTGTATCAGAGATGTATATGCTGAGGTGAGTGATTGGATGCTATTTAAGTGTGAGATTTTAGATAAAGAAATGGGGAGAATAGAAGACCAATAGAGGCTTCTATGAAAAAATGGATCAAATTGAAGATGGTTCACTTAATAGGATAGTGGAAGATTGAAAAAACTCTAGGAGAAACCTTAAAAAGGAACTCTGATACAATCAAAGCCTCGGAGAATGACCAGACAAAAAAAGTATTAAATGGGCTTGTGCAAAAGCTTTTTGAAGATCAAGTGACAAAGAGCGCAATAGAACTCGGATTTATTTAGGATATTTTCAGATTTTATTAGGGCTTTATTTGTAGATATGATTAGTAATTTTTCATATTTTATTTGTGAATTTTAGGGTTTGTACGTTTTATTTGGAGTTTTATAATCTTTTTTTTGCACAAAAGAGTTTTATAATCTTATTTTACTAGTTCACTATTATTAGCTATGTAGCACCGACACTTCAGATTAAAGGTGTGTCTGATGTCTAACATTTGTCAGTGTTCGAAACCGACAATGACACATGTGGTTATATTCAATTACTTTTATTTTCATAAATAATTACCTGTGTCCGTGTCGTGTCTGGTGTTTGTATTCGTGTTTGTTTCAATGCTTCTTAGATTATTCTCTGTGTACTCGTACATACTAAATACTAATATAGTTTGTGAAAATAATTGAAGATGTATAACTTATTGAAGTAATCTACCAAAGCACCATGAAATGCCCAACCATTGTAAGACTGACCTGGTGTAGATTTGTTTTTCCTGGTTTGAAGTTTGTTAATTGTCATTTTCAAGCCTTGTGCAGAGGTTCAATGAATGAGTCTCCCACAGTCCCACTAGCTCTTCCATTATGCCTAATCTGCGTATACTCTCTGCAAAGTATAAATTACCTTTTGTGTGACTAGTAAATCAGCAATCAACGTTTTCAACTTGATTCTTTTTAGTGCTATACTTCATGGTTTCCTTGACTTAAATTATTAGTGGTTATGGTTTTCATGTAAATTTTAAATTTTTGTGTGTCCTACTTAGTGGAACACTTTCAATGATGTTATTGAGGAAAAATATTTCAGGTTATGTATGCATTTGTAATGCGTCCTGAGAGCTTGCCGAAATCGTATCAAGATTTCATTCAAAAGACCGGACCAGTTGCAGAGCCTGTATACAGGGCTGTAAGGGATAGCTGTAGAGGTCATCCAGTTGATGTTGCATCACTGCATGCCTACTTTTCTCGCAGAGGAAAATCTGACTATGTGAAGTTGGAAGAATTTCCCTCTATTATTCCTTGTTCCATCATTCACGCAGGAACAAATTCATGTTTAGCTCATGAAGTAAATGCAACATCAGCAACGTTTAAGAAAACCTTCCCACTTTACTTCTCTCTGACCTTTGTGCCATTTGTCGTTCTGCACCTACAAAAGGTACTCCCCTACCAAACTATTTGTGTAAAACTCAGAGTTTAGCAATAAAACAGTCATGTAAAAAGCAAAGATGTACGTAATTTTAGAGTCTGATAATTTCTGATAGAATTAGCTATGTGTCGATTACATTACCAAGCCAACCCCACTTAGTGGGATAAGGGTAAGGCTTGGTGGTGGTTGTTGTTGTTGTTGTCTATTACATTGCCACAAGGATGATAGTTTCATTTTGATGGTAGACATACGTATTTCATGTTTAGAATTTTTATTGCTCCTCTCGATGCAATTCATACCGAGATTCTGAGTAAATTGATACGAAGGGCTTCTAAAGGTTCAATACTACTGATTCCTAGTTTCTTATTAATGATTTCGTACACTTCCTCCATATCTCTATACTCCTGTAATGCACTTGTCAAGGTGCCTCTGTTGCCACAATATGATTAGGGTTTAGGGGGTCAAAATTTTATTAATTATTGAGTCTCACATTTTATAAGATACATATTTATAAGTGGGAGGCATCTCTTACCTTACAAGACGATTTTGTAGGGATGAGTTAGGTTCGACCCAATTTTTGAGATGGTATAAAAGTCTATCCAAGATCTGTTATGCCGCCTTCTCTTAAGCCACTTTGGACATGTTCAAGATGTCTAACCTTGGGCATTAGGAGTGTGTGTTAAGACTTGAGAGTCTCACATTGGATGAGATATAGCCTGAAAAGGTGTTTTTATAAGTGGGACACATCTCTCACCTTACAAACCGGATTTATTTGAGTTAGGCCCATCCCAAATTTTACGAGTTCACTTTAAATCTTGGGTTTCATTCATCTTCTTTTTCCATCATCAATCTAGTGATTTTTTTTTTGTCTCGTATCCAAACTGTCATCTCATGATTTAAAGGATGAATAAGATACTGTCATTGACACACATGTTGTCTTCAGTTTGCAATAACCAATGCCACAACTTCTATCACTGCCATTTCTGTAACTTCTGTGATGGCCATTGTTATTTTGGACTTTTTTTTTCCTTTCTTTCTGATGAAGATATTTGTTTTTCAGTTCACTGCTGCTCCTTTTCGCACTTTCTGGTTTGCCGTTAAAGGTGCTGTTCGATCAACAGCCTTTTTGTCTGCTTTTGTTGGAATCTTTCAGGTATATGTTTTTTGTTGATGTTATTTACATTTCTAATATAAATCTGTTATATTAATATTCGTAATGTGTTTCTGGTTTTGCAGGCAGTCATATGTTTACATAGAAAAGTTGCTTCAAGAGATCACAAACTTGTGTATTGGATAGCAGGTGGAATATCTGCCCTTTCAGTGCTATTGGAGAAAAAAGCAAGGCGTGGTGAGCTAGCTTTATATGTTCTTCCCCGATCAGTAGATTCATTATGGTATATCTTGGTGAACAGGCACCTACTTCCAAAAATTAGGAATGCTGAGGTATGTCGTTTTGTTACCCTGCACTGAATTAAAAGAAGCAATTCTCTTATCATTCTATAGCATCCATCCATTTGTTATGAAATGAATGTTTGTTTGACTGTTGAGGCTTCTTTTTTAGCTCTAATGTCCATCTACAACTTCATATAATCAGAGAATGAGAATTTAATTGTAGGAGATATAAGAAATACTGGTAGAGGAATTAAGGCAGTAATTGAACTAATACTCCAACTATATTGCATAAGGGCCCTCTATGGTCGAGAAAATTGAGTCTAGCCTTGTATTACGACTGTTGAAATTATCTTATTTTCTGCTTTTGGTGGTATAGGTCTTCTTGTTCTCTCTCTGCATGGGTGGGATCATGTATTACTTGGAATATGAGCCAGAAACCATGGCCCCATTTCTTAGGGGACTGATCCGCCGCTTCCTTGCCAGCAGAATTAGCAATCCAAGTCCACCACCGTCTAATCAAACTGCTTCTTACGCATACTTACAAGCTCTTGATGGCATCGCGACGCCGAAATTACAAGAGAGAAGGGACGCTGAATCTTCTGAGAAGTACAATCTTGAGTCTATTCCTGGGCTTTGACTTTGTAATTTGGGTATTTTTTTTCTGAAGGGGTTCTGGGAGGAGGGAACCGTCTCTCTGAACTTGTGTTTCTTTTGGGTTATAGGATAGGATATCCTTCCTGGTATTCAATCATTTCAACTTAGCTATGCCAACTACAAGTTCGTTATTCAGGGAGCCAAATTCTATATTAATAATCACCATTGGCTCCACATTTTTTACTGGATTGTTCATGAAGTTGTTCTTGATGTTCAGGTGGATTGTAATTTATTTATTTTTATCAAACATTATTGAGTGCGTGGTTGTTTAGTTTAGGAATAAATGTTTTTGTCCTTTGTAAAATTAGTAAATTTTAGTTTCGGTCACTGTATTTTTTAAATTTTAATTCTTTCAAAAGTATTGTTTTCTATCTCTAGGATGTGCGAATTTTTAGTTCAATTCCCTCTAATTTTTCCCCCTTTCGGTCTTCAATTTTCTAACACACAAAATAACCG
>Ga0099826_10001237_pt1 | contig 14940 bp, 8 predicted proteins | sample Mtrugardesep15_FD_76830 | JGI IMG/M metagenome (GOLD analysis project Ga0099826, IMG submission 76830) | Root nodule microbial communities of legume samples collected from California, USA - M. trunc garden sep15 | ecosystem: Host-associated > Plants > Roots > Nodule | place: USA: California... | reverse complement strand
TCGATTTGGTCTCCTAACTAAAATTTGATTTATTTTGGTCCCTTAACTTCTCTCTGTTACACATTTTGGTCCTTTCCGTTAGTTTTAATTCAAAAACGTTAAGTTTTCTTCATCTTCTTCTCTTTTTTTCATCTACATATTATATTTTAGTTAGAGAACCAAACCGATACTAATTAAATAATTAAGGGACTAAAAAGATAATTTAACTTTTAGTTTATATGATCAAATTTCTTTTTTGTACCGATATTAACACCATATACAAATGAGTGTGAAAGCCAAACTCTCTATATGATCATTATACAAAGATAACTTTATAGTTAACTAATTACTAACTACTTTTTGATCGGATATATTTTTAACAAAATTATCCTTTTTAACTCAATTCTTTTCAAATTTAAATCCAAATATATGTCTAAATTAAAGGAAATTCGAAAACTAATTATTTTAATTGAACATATCAATTTGCCCTTAACCATCTAATATTTTTTCTTTTAAATTTAAATTAAAAAACCAAAATTGATTAATATTAAATCCAATATTTTACAATATTAACCATGAAAAACAATAAAAATAATTACTCTCTCATAGACCATAGTATAAAAGAACTAAAATAGTGAGAGAAAAAATAAGTGTGGATTTTTTTATTCAAAGGACCATCTTTCATCTATTAAAAAAAAACAATTTCTCATAATTCATAAACTATTCTACTGGTCACTTTCCCGTGCCACGGATCGCAATCCTCGTATTCATCTCTTTAAACACTCACAACCGTCGATAACTATTCTCATCAACGGCCACCATTCTCTATCTCAAATTTTTCACATTTCCCTCTCATTCCTCATTCTATATATCCCCCCAAACCCCTTTCCCTCTCTCAAACCCTAATTTTCCTTCTCTCCAATTTCCTTCTCTTCAAAATGGCACGTACCAAACAAACTGCCCGCAAATCCACCGGCGGAAAAGCACCACGCAAACAACTCGCCACAAAAGCCGCTCGGAAATCCGCTCCGGCGACCGGAGGAGTGAAGAAGCCACACCGTTTCCGTCCTGGAACCGTTGCTCTTCGTGAAATCCGCAAGTATCAGAAGAGCACTGAGCTTCTTATAAGAAAGCTTCCGTTCCAAAGATTGGTTCGAGAAATCGCTCAGGATTTCAAAACGGATCTCCGTTTTCAGAGTAGTGCTGTTTCTGCTCTTCAAGAAGCTGCTGAAGCGTATCTTGTTGGTTTGTTTGAAGATACGAATCTTTGTGCTATTCATGCTAAGAGGGTTACTATCATGCCCAAGGATATTCAACTTGCCAGAAGAATCAGAGGCGAAAGGGCTTAGATTAGAAGGATTTACAATTAGGGTTATGTTCTTAGTCTGATTTGCTATGTGTTAACAAATTGAATTTAATGGCTATTTTATGATTGTGAATCATGAATGTTACTGTGTTCTTTTATATAATTTTCTCAAATTTGATTTTGTGCTATAATTACATTCAGTTAGTAATTTTCTCAAATTATTTTGGTTGTTGATGTGTTCGTGCGGTGTCTGTGCTTCATAGATTCGGATCTTGAAATTTGTTTTTAGTGGTTTAGTTTGGTTTCTTTAAATTAAAAAAGTGACTCAGCTATTTTGTGCAATTCTAATACAAAACCTATTCTGTGGTGATTCCACAAGAGCGTCACATTTCACGCCCGAATCTTGAAGTTCCACAGCAATTGATTTTTATGAATGCTGCTGATGGTAAGAAATCTTATGGTAGAGGCCTTGGTACTTATGCAAGTAAGGTTTGCATATTCTGTGGAAACCCGGCCAAACCATAGAAAATTCAGCTGTTAATCATGTTGGATTTGACGATTCTGTTCAGCCAGAGAATGGATCTACGGATCAGCTTGCACAAGCCGAGCTTGCAAAAGAATTCTGCTGAAGCTGTTGTTTAGACTCATAGTTTTTTAATGCTGTACTTAATGGTTCCATATCTCCACATGTACTACAATGATATTATCTTGCACACAAACAACTTTCGACTCTACTTGGATATTGGACATTGGTGCAACGTATCACATTTATTGCTCACCTCATTGGGTTTCATCTTAGACTAAAATTTAATCTGTAGGAGTAGTCACTATGCCTAATGGCTTCACCGTCACTGCACACTTTTCTGGCATTGTTGTTCTTACACCACACTTGCACATTAATGATGCCCTATTGCCATAATTTAATCTCAACCTGATCTCTATATCTATGTTGACTCAATGTTTCAATTGCAAGTTGATTTTTGAGCCTCTTTCTTGCATTTTACAGGCTTTCAAGAGCAAAAAGACGATTGGTTTCACTAGATTGCAAGTTGGTTTCTATAGTTTACATTTAGATAATGTAGCAGAATCATCAGGTTGTGTTTCTTCATTTCATTTAGTGCACAACTTGTTATCAAATAAATTGCTTGATAGTACTCTTTGGCACCTTAAATCGGGTCACTTATCTCAGAATGTTGAAAGTAAATAAATTGCATGATATTATCCCTGCTCCTTCCATGTCTGCCTGTGATATCTGCCATTTTTCTTGCCAAAAATATCTTCCATTCAATGGCAGTAATAGTTAATTAGTTATGCAGCTGCTCCTTTTGATTTGGTTCATGTAGATATTTTGGGTCCATATGCAGCTGCCTCTGTTCATGGTTTTAAATATTTCCTTACTATCTTGGATGATCACACTCGCTTCATTTGGGTTGTTATGATGCGTGCTAAATCTGGAACTCAGTCCCATATCAGTCAGTAGCTTTCAAGGCCATTTGCCGTGACAATGGCTCCGAGTTTTTCCTTAAACAGTTTTATGTATCCAAAGGCATCGTTCACCAAATTAGCTGTGTGGAAACACCACAGCAGAATGGTCGTGTTGAGAGGTGTCATCAGAGCATTCTTAATGTCAGCCGTGCTTTGATGTTCTAGTCCCAATTGCCTCGACCTTATCGGTCCTTTGCTGTGTTGTAGAGTTCCTCTGTGAAACTCCACAACAAATCTCCATATGCTATTCTCTTTGGCTCTAAACCAGATTTAAGTAATTTGCGAGTGTTTGGATGCCTCTGCTATAGTTCTACTTTGTCTGCTCATAGAGGGAAATTTGATGCAAGAGCTTAGGAATATGCATTTCTCGGTTTCAAGCCTAGAACCAAGGATTTTCTCGTGCTTGATTTGACCTCCAGAACTATTCTTCCTTCTAGAAATGCAACCTTTTATGATTTAGTTATTTAAGTGGCTCAGTTAAACTGTGAATTGGTTCTATTTATGTGGTTTAGTTAATGAAGTGGCTCAGTTGCGTTATTATTCTAATACAAGTGGATTTTATTACACGACAGATTAGGGGAATATGCAAATCTGATAACTATCATTCCAATTGTTTTAAGCAAGTTTGCAATTTTCAAATTCCAGTTAAGGATGGTTTAATTGAATTGTCAATGAAAAAAAATACATTTGGTGAAGTTATGTCAGTTTGTAATTTGTATTACATCAAATTATAATTCCGTATGGAATCAAATCCGAGACTTTGAGATGAATACACGGCATGACTCCAAACCAACGCCATTTTATTTAAAAGTAATCTTATTCAAAACACTATTAGACAATAAGTGTGAGAAATTCTCTTATCAAGTTTCAAACTTTGATTCGTCACATCGTAAAAGATTTATCCAAATTCAACTCAAGATACATATTGTTGTAAATTATTTATCCTATATAACACTTTATACTTTCTTTTTTTATTTAATTTTTTTTTTTTCTTTTTCTTGCATCTATCTATTGGTTGAGTTTTAACGCGATCTTGTATCTAATATACAAACAGTAACGTAACAATAGATTTGATGTCAACTACGGAAGAAGAGAAATGCGAAGAGCTACATCGAGCATTATTAGAGTGCCACCGTCGTATACCACCAGGTCTCGGTCGTAACTCCGCCTGTCGTCACCTGAACAACGCCTTCGCCATCTGCCTTATCTCTCTCGCCTGCCCTCAACAATCTGAGGCGGTGCGTACACTCTGCTCCAGCGCCGGTACCGCTCTCAAACGCCGGCAATGTCAACAGGCTCAGATTTCTCTCTCCCTCTGCCTCGATTCTCACTCAGAACCCTAACCTTTGATTATATCTTCTGGTTGGTAATTCTCACTTTACCATTTTCATGTAGTTTTAGTCTAAATTGATGGGTTTCATTCAATTTATCATATTTTTATAGTTTAGACTAAATTGGAGAGAAAGTTATATTTAGGGACTGAATTGATGGTTGTAAGTAGGGGTGGGACTAGGTTTGGTCTAGCTAAGCTTTGCAAGGCCTAAGCCGTACTTGTTAAACATTTGAAGGCATAAGCCTGATCAATAGCTTGTCATAGACTTATATTTTAGACCCGAGTTTGACCTTTTGAAAGTCTGATATCACCTATTAGACTATTTCGGATAAATGTATTTAAATAAGTAATTTGATCTATGTATAAAATAGACTAATGAGATTAACTTCTCTTTTGGTATTTAACATGGTATTTCAGGCATTATAACTGATATCATATTCCAGTTCTATTTTATAATAACACATTTAAATATGCGACATATTAATGTAGACTAATAAGCTTTAATTACTGAAAAAATCTAACAAATTTATTATATTTTAATCTAAGGTATATTTTTTTTATGGCCTGTAGTATGGCCTTTTAGCTAAATAGACTTCTAAAAGAGAAGTCCTAGCGTTCTCTATTGAAAAAGAATTCTTCTTCTGAGGCCAAGCCGTAGGCCTTTGTAGGTGGCATGACCTATTCTCACCCCTAGTTGTAACTTGTAAGAGATAAGTAGCCTTTCTTGTTATCTTAATAATTCGTTCTCATTATTCTTTGAACTTATTGAATGTTGCAATCGACTTCTTTTGTAGATTAGTGCTGCATGTGGATATAAGCAGCCTTTCTTAACGAATATTTATCAGTACTAGTCACATGGATTGATAAGTAGTGGAGAACTATCCAATTATTAGATTTTGATTTTAAACGTCAGTTTGGGATATGTAACAATTGGTGTTGTGGTCTAACTTATCTTCTACAAAGAACACCTAAATCAGATAACTTACATTATATTGATTCATTCTAAATATTGTGATGTTTGAAAGCAAAATTATTCATTTATGAGACAATGTTACCGGGGTTCTGTCTTAGGGGGTCAAAGGCTCGTTTCACTGACAGCATAAAACTGAATTTGGAGCGCTGGAATTGAAAATGAGTAACAGGAGTGTTGGTCAGATCATTATTCGATTCGTTAGGTGGAGGGGTAAATTTAAAGCTTTAGGAGAATGGTTGGGAGTTCATGCATAGAGGTTAACTTTATCACTAATTGGATCTGGCAGCTAGGCCTTGGCACACAATCTTTTTTACACAATCAAATGTCTTATAGTAGTTACTATTTGCTATTTACATTTGGTAAATTGAACTTTCTGTCATCGACCAATTATAGTTAGTTGTGGAATATGAGGTGCACACAAAAAAAAGGTTTGTGGTAGCAGGTTACGCATTGAATACTATCAATACAAAACTAAGATTGATGTTCTTGCTAAGAACCTACCTTGGCAACGATGTGTCATGGCCAAGGTTCGAGATGGTTTGTGTGGATTTCGGGACTTAGGTTAATTGCTGAATAAATAGTGTATTGTAGAGGTAGAATTGCAATTTAGCTAGGCAAACACCCCATGACGATGCCAACGTCAAAAGCCAAGCTCTGGAGTGGGTTTGTTGATATAATAGGGCATGTGGCCGATTTGGTAGGGAGCGTGGGAATTCATGGGAAACTTGGCCGAGTTGGTAGTAGTCGTGGTTGGGTTAAGGCTGAGTTAATAGTTACGTGGGCCGAGTACATGGCCAAGATAATAGGCTAGTGTCGCAGATCGATATATTTATGACAGTCTACGTCATGGGTATTGTTTAATATGAGCCAAGTAGATATCTCAGGAACATACAAGTACGATTGACACCTCTAGAGGCGTTCGTGCGTGCTACTGTAGGCTACTTTCCATACAAAACAATTGATGGAATTGAATGTAATATTGTTAGTCCATGCTTGTAATAATATCTTGAGCCTTTAACATTTTATTGGTTAAATGAAACTTCCTTTTGCCTTAACAAAAAGGACCGTATATTGTGACAACAAGAACATACAATTGAGGCTCTTCAAATGCAACTAATCAAGTTAATATGTTTCAAATGAGTTGTGCTTGTTGTTTCTAAATTAGCATGAGGCACCTCAATACTAAATTGAAGTCAATATTTAAATGGCTTATACTTGTTGTTTCTGCCAAGGTTGAGATCTCGCTCATATCTCAGTTCATGTTGTTCTTTTTTGGCAGGACCCGTCAAAGCTAAATAGAAATTCAGCAAAGAAATAGTGTGGTCATGCTTTAGAAGGTTTCCTTCAACATGAGAACTGTTGTCCCTATTAAGCCATGGCAAGATGAGAACTATTGTCTTCTTTACTGTCTGTTGGTGATCGACTCTAGTTTTTGGCTCATTTTCTTGAGACTCATTTTGCTATGTGTACACCAAACTGTAGATTCCAGCAGCCTTCATCTGCCGTAGATACGTTAAAAGGTTAGAGAGTATACAACACATCATCTCCATTTCAGAGGATGTGGTAGCTTCACACGTATTATCAGTAGAGGAATTATAATTTGTAATTTTGTAAAATACAAATTGTCAGCAGTATTTTTAACCCTGAGTCGGGTTTATAATTCTATGATATGTAACTCATAATATTTGTAAAAAAAAAACAGTACTTCGGGGTGGAAATGTATCATTGCTGTGCTGTGTTGAGAGTCTGTGTCCGTGTGCACTCTCTGCGCCAGCTCCAGCAGCACCGGCACCCTCTCAGACTTCTCTTTCCATCTGCTGGATTCTTTTTCAAAGCGACTCTAGCCCTAGTTCATGCCCCAAATTAAGAATAATTACAAAAATATCCTTGTTTTTTATTTATAATTATAGTCTCAGACTCTCGGATTCAGCCTGTGTAATTGTTTTATTGTCTGTGATTGTACTGGAAGGTGAATGAATACAGAATGATAGAAAATAAAGCTATAGTTTTGTAATAAGTATGAAATAATTCTTTCAAATAATAAAATCAGTATGAAAGTATTATCTAGCTTGCTACCAGTAGTTTAATATTGCTAATGATTAAGGCTTAATTCAAGTTTAGTACCGTGCTCATTTTCCATGAGCCATATGACACATCGACGAAAATGAATGTATGCAAAATCAAACCCAGAAAATAGAGAAGGAATGGATTAATTACACCAACAAACTTTTAACAACCCCGTAGATATCCATGAAGTTATTATGCTTCACCATGAAGTTTTTATGCCTTTGTGTTTGTGATTGGAACGGTAAGTCTAGATGTTCTTAGGGGGTTTAGTTTGTGTAGAGGTTTGGAGAGATTTGGTTTGTGTTGAGTTGTTTTTTATGGGGTTTGATTTGCATGGAATTGGTGAGAGTTTTGACTTGTGGAGAGGTTTTGAGGGGTTTGATTTGTGTAAAGGTTTTGCTTTGTGTAGAGGTCATGCTCCCTTTTACACAAACCAGAGCCCCCAAAACCTTTACACAAGTCAATGTTCCCAAAACCTTTACACAAACCAAAGCTCCCAAAACCAATTATACTCAAACCAAACACCCAAAAATATCTATACAAACCAAATTTCTCGAAATCAATTCAATACTAACCAAATCCCCCCAAAATTCTACACATACCAAAACCCACAAAACCATTTTATCACAAAACCAAACCTCGTAAAACCAATTTTACACAAACACAATCTCTCAAAACCTCCACACAAACCAAACCCTCACAAACATTTAGACTTTGGGTTAAAATCACAAATACAACAAACACAACCACATAATAACTTAACAACAACACATAATTTTAAGTTTCCAAGTCCAACATTAAGCGCTCCATGGGAACATCCAGGGGCGGAGGGACTGGGGTGGCCATGGTCCCCCCAATTTTTTTTATAATTTTTTTATACTACTAGTATATTTGCTATTTATGTTGTTATTTCATTAGAAATATCAATGTGGTCATTTTATCATTGGCATTTTTATTTGAAGTCTTATATTATATGCATAAATGAATCTAATTTTTCTATCTACTCTCAATATAACGTCAAATGTAGCTTAAATTTCACATATATGTAGTACATTTGAACTTGTAGTCTACGTGAAATGTGGCATCAATAAGGTGAAGTTGATATATGCTTTTTTCAAATATTTAATGAGTTATTTCTAGGAGGTAGTTCTTCCGTGCAATCATCCCACCCATCCGTGACATCCTACCCGCGAGATTAGATATCGGGGATATGGCACAAACAAACATTTATAGTATTTATTAGATGTTGTTACAGTTTTTATAAATATTATTAATATGTTGTAGTAGTTTTTTGTTTAATTAAAAAATGAGCAAAAAAACTGAAAACAATAAAGGAAAGTTGCTTCAAGAGTGCACCATTTTGAATGTCACACTCTTATTTTTAAACTAGGACTGATTGCTATTAAAATCTCATAGAGGGAGTTTGGTGCAAAAGCTCGTACCAGTGACATGGAGTACTATAGCAGAGGTTATCTGTAAAATCATAGAACGTTATGCAGGAAAATAAATATTTTTAAAACTTTCTTTCATAACTCATTTCTTTTTGCTGAAGAAGCCAACATGACAAAAAGGGTAGGAGAGAATTTGTGTTAGAATATTGTTGATATTGTAACCAAAAAAAAGAATATTGTTGATATAAAGTTTATGAGAGAAATTATGAGAGAAAATATACTTTATATCAATAATATTCTAACACAAATCCTCTCCTATTTTAATTGTTTATAAAGTTTATTTTCTCATATTCTAATTGTTTATAAAGTTTATTTTCTCTCGTAAACCTTTACCTAATTTCTAATATTCTATAAAGTTTATGAGAGAAAAAAAACTTTATAAACAATTAGAATATTATAAACACACGACACGAGTGACAAAATTGTTAGGCATATATTTTTTAGCAAAATCATGTTAATGAATTCTTCAAAATCGAATGTATAAATATATTTTCTTGTAGATTCCTTGCATAATTCAACCTTTCGATTTAAAGAGTGGAAGCACACAAGGTTTACAAAAGTGATTTATATTATTCCAATCGTGGTCTCATTGTTACTCCCTTACGTAATTGGACTTCCCATTTTTAAATCTTCAAATATTTAAAAGATATATGCAACAATATATGTTTTTAAACCAAAAAATAGACCAAAAACTAACTGAATTTATAATGGTCAATGAGAAGAATCTAAGAAAGAGACCAAAAGTAGAGGGATTCAATATCACATCATAGTTATTTGAATTGAATTAAACTTGTTGGAGCTGGAAGGATTTTAAATGCCAATACATTATATTATCAAAAAGACCAAAAATATGCCAAAAACATGAAAAAAGGAAGAATGAAATTACACAATTTAATTACTTTATTATAAATCAACATTCAATATAATCCATTCAATGACGCATATATCCACAACAAAATGCACGTAACAAAATGCACGTAGAGCCATCTATGGAATGATAGAAGCAATCTTCACCTGATTACAGTTCAGTGATTCTTCAAACCAAGTCTCATAATGACTCAAATTTGATTGCTTATCATTGGTATATAAAAAGTTTCTTTACATCTTCTTTAACATTCGTAATCAAGTCTCCCATGTTCGATGCACATGGAAGATTGAATATCCAAGAACCCCATTAGATGTTGATGCACGCTCTTCAATCTATGAGCAATGATGAGAACCCTGTTTTAGGTTAGAGAACTGGTAAAAAACTGACGTAGAAAAAGTGGGAAATCACGTTTTCTTCGTTAAGACGAAAGACGAGAAATCTATTTCCAATTACAAGCTGCACCGTTGTGGCATCACGATCTCGATGCCTCCATTGGCATCCCAACCCTACCATAATCGTTGGAGTTTCAAGTTCCCTCCCACGTTACCGACCACCAAAATGATGGAAAAGAGTACTCTCTAACCACTCAATTACTTCACCTTCTTCATATGTCACAGTTGCAGTGACAAGTTCTCCACCTAGTCGTATATCCCATACAACTTTCGCATACCATTATCCTCGAATTATACTATAGAAATAGTTAGTGTTCTTGAAGGAAGAAAATATCAAACTTTAAAACTCAACTCTTTTTGTGAAATTATAAAAGAGATAACTCTATGCCTAAGAAGGATATATAGCTATCAAGTTGGTTACATTTAGTTGTTTAAGTTTGTTATTGTTTCCGTTTTTTGAGTTTCTTTGCCTTTAAATTTAAAGTCTTTTGTTACTTCAATTTCAAATACCTTTGTTATCTTTGTCGGATAAAACAGTTTTCTACACCTTGTTCTTAAACAAAGTCATGAATATGATGATTATTCGAGGTTTTCTGAAAATAAAAACGAACTATATGCCCTTGGATTTTTAATTTGATCCTGTAAGTAACTTTTAAAACTAGTCTTCTTGTTTACCAGAAACACCAGTAAATAAGTGTGAAAGTTTATAGTAGAAACATAAACATAGCATGCAAAAGAACAATCCATATATGCTAAAAGTAAACACTATGCTATATACTAAGCCTATAAGAATTTGCATGCTACATTACTATTTCTATATACTATTAACTGGTAAAATAAGTGTGATTTCAAGTTTTATATATTTTTTTCTTCAATAAATACTTAGTATATGTGAAAACTTTAACATATGCTCTCAGAGCATGTGATAGCATGACCCTTTATCAAATGCTACTTTAGAATATTAATGCATTATTAGTGTTATGTGTAACTCTTTCAAAAAAAAAGTTTTTTATTTTGTTTCTTTTAGTTTAAAATAAGATTATCATTTTTGTACGTGTTTACATTGGGTCTGTGGTTTGCATATATTCTGAATGATTTCTCTATTTAAGGACTATAAGTTTTGTGGTATTTACACGTCTGTAGGCTATCCTAAATATGTGTGTCCTACTTTGGAGGAGAATTTCAACTAGAGTGAATTAAAATAAACAAGTTACAATTGAATCTAATTGATTCAAAATACAAATATTCACACACAAAAATAAAAATATGCATATTTAATTTCAAATTGCTATGAATCTAAATTCAACTATAACAAGTTATGATATTTTAAATTATACAAAAACAAACTTAAAGGTATATATTTTGATAAATTCTAAAATACAATTGTCAGAGCTGGCTCAAGGATAAGGCCACCAATGCATTCACAATAGGCCTACAAAATATATATAAAAAAATAATTACATGATAAAAAAACTTCATATTCCATTATTTCTAAAAATTTACTTGATTTTGTCAAAATAAAAAAGTTACTTGAAAAATGTCTCGCATTCTACAAAAATCAATACCGTGTCAATAACAAATAAGTTGGTTAATTCTATTATCAATAGAAAAATAAATACCAAATAAAGTTGATCATATTAGTTTAATATATGATTTTGCATCTAAAATGTATGAGAAAATATAGTTAAAATTAAAATAAGTTAATTTTATTGAAGTACTATTATGAAATTTAAAAGGGTCCTATCTTAAAATTTGGTTTAGGCCTCAATATGTGGAGTCGACCCTGACAAATGATATTTAAATAAATCACACACAATTGATTTTCTTTCATGCTCATGAATTAAACATGACATTAAAGTAATGTATTTCAATCACAAACTACATGCATGAACTACCAATATATCTTGCAAAGAATACAATATGTCACATTCTTTGTGTATTAAATATGACTTTTATGACTTTCATAGTTATGTATTTAAATCACAAACAACAATACCAACTACATACATAATCCACTGATATATCTTTCAAAAAATAAATATTTTTTTCATTATTCATGTATTCAATAAGTCTTTTTGAGTCATGTTTGTTGTAACACTCCGTTTTTCGCTAGGATTATTTATTTATTTATTTATTATATGTGTTTAATTGCTTGTTTGTGTGCTTGATTTATGATTAGTGGATTTTTAGACGATAAGGGTATTTTAGTCATTTTAGGACTAAGGCCATTTTGGTCATTTGATGAGTGAGGGTATTTTAGTAATCTTAGAATTGATGGGTATATAATATTTTTAGTGTGGTGAATAATTTTAGTAGAGTTAGTAGTAACTTGAGGTAATTAATTAAGGTGGTAGTGTAATGAAGTAATTGAGTAGTATTATTTTAATGAGATAAGAAGTTACTTAGCCCGTTAAGAGAATAGAAAGCTTAACCTAAAGTGAGACTATATAAGTATAAGGTTGTTACTTTTCCCACCCTGCTGCATTCTCGCGCACCCTGCCAAAAAGACATAAATACCATTGGTTTAGATTATATAATCCGAACCAGATTGTTAGCATTTTTCGGAATATAAAATCCAAAAATTTTTGAACTGTGATTTTTTTTGTTTTCTTTGATGTCAAATGTCTCTGTTGACCGTTATATAATCCCTGCATAAGCTGCAAAGCAATTGCAGGGATTATATGAACGGTCAACAATGACCATGACGCCATAAACACTCCTAAATTAACTAAATAATGTTGAAGAAAATGTAAGAAAAGAGGTGAAGTGAAGAATGAAGGAATTTGTTGAAGATGCAAGCCTATTTATAGCCTAAAACAAGTCGTAGATAATAACTACAGTCAAATAAAACGTTTTCCACCATCCAACCGCCCAAAAATTTATTAAACACACCACTAACCGGCCAAACATTTGGTGAAACGCCACCGTTCAAAAAATTTCATGGTTTCTTTGGTGTGTTTTGCTGGAAATGATAATGAAAACCGAAAACACTTATTTATAGTGGTTTTTGGGCATCCTGGACCACATAAATTGTCGGTGCAATACGGACCATACAAAAGAATCCTATGTTGAGAGCATCCGGATTATAAAATCCAAATTGCACTAGTTGAATTTGTATTGTATAATCCAAATTGTACTTACACCTATAAAATTGAGTTGAATTCAGATTATTTTAGCGTTTAAAAGAACATCTTTAGCGTAAAGTAAAACATAATGAAAATTTAAATAATATATATTATTGAAAACAACTTAATTGAACAACATACAACTAACCATAAATTAAACATAATTCTACAACATAAAACACGTAATAAAAACAACATAAAACACATAATTAAATCAAACATAACACATCAGTCAGGAGTGCCCTGATGTCTTCGTAGTTTTTGGGCCGGATCAAATTTTTCTTAATTGGTTCAACAGATCTGACCAAAGAAGCGTCCAACTCGATTGGCCCTCTAGTACTGTACTGACCAAAGATCGTGAACATGGTTCCCACGTCGTCGTTGTTCATGAGCTTCATCCGGCTAAACCGCACACTTTCGGCTGAGTCGGTTGATTGACGTCGATACTCAACATCATCTACCCTCCGTGTGTCTCTGTAGTTGAGTTCGCGGTTGATTTAATCCAACTGACCCTTCAACCTGGAGAGGGTGACATCAGTTCGAATCATAAACAAATGAGGTGATTTCCCCCCGTTGTAGTAAATTGTAGCTAGCTTGGTGTTCGAATTAAAGACAAAGTATTGCTGTGAGTTGCTTTAAGTGTGGAAAGTCAGAGCATCGTGCTTTTGAATGCAAGAGTAAGGAGATTGTGTGCTACAACCGTGGAGATGCTGGACACATTAGTACCAAGTGTACAAAGCCAACGAAGGAGAATGCGGGAGGAAAGGTATTTGCTTTGAATGTCGAGGAGGGACCGGAGCTGGACAACTTAACTACAGGTATTCCCTTTATTAACAATACTCCTTTAATTGCTATTATTGATACGGATGCGATGTATTCTTTTATTTCTCTTGGTTGTGCTAAACGTTTGAATATTGGTATGCTCCCTATGTTGAGAGGAATAGTCATTGATACCCTGACCAATGGGCCGGTGACCACTTCCTTGGTGTCTGTCCTGATAATTTTACTAATGTGAATTTTGAATTTGATTTGGTTTGCTTGCCTATGGAGCACAAGGACGTGATTTTCGGAATGGATTGGATGTTATCTTTTGGAGTTACCATTAATTGTTTAACTAGAAGCTTGACATTCTCTAAGCGGGAGGATCGGGTAGAAGAGAAGTTCTTAACCGCGGGACAAGTGGAGAAGTCTTTGGATGGTGAAGTTTGTGTGTTTATGATGTTTGCTTTGTTGAATGAGGATGTTGAGAAGGGAGTTAGCGATTTGCCGGTAATGAAAGAGTTTTAAGAAGTTTTTCCGTATGACATTACCGACTTACCGCCGGAGAGAGAGGTGTAGTTTGCAATTGATTTGGTTCCAGGTACGTTTCTTATTTCGACGTCACCTTATCAGATGTCCGCATCTGAATAGAACGAGTTGAAGAAGCAATTGGAAGAGTTGTTGGAGACACAGTTTATCAAACCAAGTGTTTCGCCGTAAGGAGCACCATTGTTGTTTGTTGGTGAAGAAGGACAGTAGTATGAGGGTAACCATTTTTTGTTTAAACCCGTATAAATATTATTTTCACCATATCTGATTTAAAAGGTAAATAATAGTGTAACATTGGAAAATAATAGTAAACTATTCTCCGATATATAAAATGGTTACCCTCCTACTACCGTCCTAAAATATTATTTTCACCGAAAAAAGAAAAACTCATAAATATTAATCTTACTTTTCTATCACGTGCAAACTTACATAGTACTACCTCCGTCCCTAAATATAAGATCCTTTTGAAAAAAATATTTGTCTCTTTTTATAAGATCCCTTTGGTATTGTCAAGTACATTAATTAATTCTTTACAAATATACCCTTATTTAATTTACATCTTTTTCTTCAATCAACATTAAATACTATGTTGAAAACATACATTAACTCTCTTAAAGAATAAATTATAAAAACAATAGTAATTACACACAAAT
>Ga0099826_10001236_pt1 | contig 14942 bp, 5 predicted proteins | sample Mtrugardesep15_FD_76830 | JGI IMG/M metagenome (GOLD analysis project Ga0099826, IMG submission 76830) | Root nodule microbial communities of legume samples collected from California, USA - M. trunc garden sep15 | ecosystem: Host-associated > Plants > Roots > Nodule | place: USA: California... | reverse complement strand
TATAAAAAAAGGCAAAGATACAATGTAAGAAGGTGACTCAATATAATTCCCAAAGCATAGGATAGAAAGAGTTGCGAATTAATAGTTAATATAGAGAAGAGTAATAATCACGTAATAAAAAAAATTCAAATTGATAATTATAGAATTTAGATGAGTGGCCAAGATTTTCTACAGAGTTCTTCTAATCTGCTACATGGAGTACTATCTAATATTTCTACAGAGTTCTTCTAATCTGTTACATATTCCATTAAAAACAATTACAAATAGTTAAAACTAACTCTTCATGGTTTCTACAATTCACAATTCCATGCCATTCATTTGATAAAAGAATATCATAAGACATTACTCATTCCCTTGTCAAAATAAGCATTAATAAACTAAAATATTATCCTATTTTTCTTCAACAACAACTCCAGTGAGTTTCCGCAAGAAAAATAAAAACATCTCCAATGGGTTGTTGATAAGAGCCCTTCCCAAAATTAATCCACTAATATTATACCTATATACAAAGGAAAACGAAATGTAATACACATAGTATATAATACATGAATAAAATGGTATATTAATACAAATTCAATCAAGATATAACATACTTTTAACGGGAGTAATTGAGCACTGTGTCGCATTTAACTACATAACTTCTGGATAAGATTCCTTTAGAAAAACATAGAAGAGTAAAGCTCTCTCCTAAAAGCATAGTAATATTAACTTGATCAACATAATACTCCCTAGACGTTTTGAACTATTACAAATAATATCTCCTCTAGACGATTTTAAAGCTTGCGGTGCTCACCCCGCACATTCAATTTAATTTAAGTATAACACTCACATCCTACTGAAATTCAAATCCATAACAGGAGCATTATAATTCCCAAGAAAAACATATACCTTCCTTTGAGCCCGCTTATAAAAAATTCATTTCCGTCACAATAGATGGAATATTAGACATTAGTAAAGGAATGGCAAAAAATACTTTACTTTCTAAAAGAGAAATTCAACGTCAAAGTTTCAACATCAAGGCCATGGACCAATATTGATTACAAACCACATACATCCACCAAACAGAAATCAAAAGTTGATATTTTTATCTAAAAAATAACATCAATACACAAACGTTATTAACATTATACATTACACATTATTCTACTGTTCTGCACTGTAGCAACTTACAAATTTGAGGTTAGTAACCATTGCTTTTTTCATTAGTTTTCTTACTATGGTTGCTTTTTTCACTACAAAACAGTTGTCATATCCATTTCTGTGCTTTGATATGCTGCATTTTGCTAGATTTGGCATTAATTGGACCAGAAAGGAATGTCAATAATTAACCTCATGCTATTAGAACCATGAAACCTGAAATGGACGAAGCAGAGTATATCTTCAAAAACATTTCAAGCAACACAAATTATCTCAACTCAACTCACATAAAATCCAATCAAAAACTGAAAAGATTATGTTAAATCAAAACAAAACTTTAATTTGTGAATACCAACTAAAACAACCATGTATGCAGAGAATAAATAATGACATGATTTTCTTGTCCTTTCCTCATCACAATTTTAACAATTGACTTTATCACAATAAAGAGAATAGGTAGTGCATTGATAAGTTAGGCGCTTATCCTGCTTTCAGTTTCATTTGATTCTCATAATCTAGCAAATAGCAACCAATTTACTTACAACATCCACAATTACAAAATAGATCAAACAACATAGAACCACTTAAGTAATAATACAATGTTTCTTATCCCGTTTAGATTCATAACATGTAAAATATACATATATAGCAACAATCAAATTTGTAGACCATAAAAAATAATAACAATGCTAACAGGGTCATTATTTAACTTCTAAAGCATAAAAGGCAAACGACCAATGGAGCAATTATTTGTAGAAAAAATTAAAGAGGTTCTTCCATACCACCAATAAAACCGCTCCACATACTGAATTTTGAAACCCCTTGGCATCATCTTCCTAATGTACATCAATGCAACCGTTTCGACTTCTCAATTAAATCATCCATGGAAAAACAAAAATGAGACCCCAAAAGATATGAACACGTGAGTGAAAATATAATTAAAAACCCAAAACATACTATAGAAAGCAAATAAATTTTGAAGGTATGGCAACTATTCAAACCAAAGCAAGAAATCAGAAACATATTTTGAAAGAAACATACCACCAATTTGTCCACAAAAGGTGAACCCATAAACTACCACAAAGATATAATTAGACTGAAATAGACCAAAAATGAAACTACCACACTACAAAACCCATTCTCAATCAATTCCCCATGTTCCTTCAAACGCAAAACCCATTCTCAATCAAAAATAGATTGCATTTAACATAAAAATAGATTTTGGCACTAAATCTGTTAAAACAAATGGGTGAAATCAGTAATGAAAGGAGAAAACGGTGCAGCATATAGAAGAGCTTTGGAAACATGTCTGTTTGGGGAATAGTAATGGTCTAATAACAAATGGTATGCAAAATTTGAAATTCAAACTGAACATATAGAAGGGGGAAAATATTTTAGGGTTTAGAGGATTAGCATTAATGATGGATAATTAGAGGGAAAATTTTAGGTTTAGTTGTAGCTAGACGTAATAAGCTTTAAGAATAAGGGATTTTTGGTTTAAATGTATTTTTTATTATTTATCGTTGTAATTTTGATCATATGCACACATGATAACTGAATAGGACATTACGTGTGTAATTTTTGATTTAAAAATGAATAAAAATGTCACATGTGACCATCATCGACACCAACATCATCATCAACAATCACCATTGATAAAAATATCATCAACAACAACCATCTAGTTGATAAATAATTCGCAAAATCATTCCTACAAAAAAACCCAATTTAAGTACAACACCCATCGAATAATGTTTATGTTATTGTTGTTGTGTCATGTTGTTCCTATATCACTGACTGAATTTGAGTCAATCTTCGTATGTTGTTGTTTTGTGTGTAGCTGTTGTCATTGATATAAGGATTCATGTGCCAACCCACTTGAGATAGTGGGTCGTGTGTTCCCATGTCATCCCATAACTTCTCGTTTATGTACTTCCAAAATACACTAGATAGTCGTAGCAAATGTATGTAAATTATCATGAGATAGTTGTTTCATCAATTGGATGAAAAGATCTATGAAACCATAAGCTATTTCTAATTTATCCTAACTGAAATTATACAACCCCGTTTCATGACATATCTCCTCCACTTTGTTTCAAAGTTTTGGTTGATTTGTGGTCTTTGATGTAACCAAATGGCTTCAACATATTCTCATTATCTTATGTTGTTATGGCTGGTTGGACTTTGTCTACTATCGCTTGCGCGCTCCCCTCACTTCCATTGAAAAGTTCATTAAGGTATTGTTATGTAACCCTACATATGTCAACGTGATTCTCCACCATTCCCCCATCACTCCTTTTCAAACTGGCAATATGATTCTAATTGCCATTGCGTGATTTTATTTTATTTTTGAATTTGTGTCACCATCATTTAGGTGGTTAATTTTTGCTCTTTGTTTCCAGTAAGCGTCCTCTTAAGCTAAAAAAGAGCTCATTTGGTTCCTCACCTCTCCATATTTCCTTCATGCATCATCATCTTGTCTATCATGTAGTGCTTTCATCTCTCGACCCAACCCTTGAGCTCCACCTCTTTGATGTCTTCCTCCTCTAACCAAGCATTTTTTAATCTACATTGCTTCTTTACCGTGCTTCTCACCCTATCTGTCAACTACAATGAAATTGATGAATAATCTGGCCTATTTGCAATGAGGTTGGTTAGTGTAGCATGTAGGCATAAGTCACACCATGTTTGTGTGGCCATAGCTCGGTCCAAACGCTCTTCCGTTCTTCCATTACTATCTCTCCCTCTTCCCCATGTATATTGGTAGCCATTCAACGGTAAATCAACAAGGTTGCAGTCTTGAACAACTTCTCTAAAGTCGTGAATTATCCAAGGCGATCAACATGATTTCGTTTATCTCCATTCGATTGATGTCATTAAAATCCCCATTATGTGCGATGGGAGACTGATGTCTTGCGCTAGAGTTCGCAATAAATCCCAAGAATCCCTCATACTCTCTATTTCTAGAAAATCATAGAAACTACTAGTAAATCGTTAATGATGTTGTTGGTTTTTCGTTACTTCCATGTTGATGAAATTTATAGCATACGTTACCAAGTTATATTGAAAAGGTTGCCTCCACATGCAATTAAGCCCACCGTTTCTACCAACACGATCAACTCCATAGGCTACACCAAAACCAAGGGCGAGCTCGTATTTCTTCTATTTTATTCGCATGGACAAGTGTCTCACTAAAAAAAGTACAGTTCATTTAAACTATCAAATGGGGTCACGTAAAATCGGAACTGCACTCGATTTTTCCAAACTCAAGCTCCGACACTATTCCTGGCAGACCTAATTGTCAAGTTCTGCTGATAAAAAATGAGCATCATGAACATTTTATACCGTTTCCCTTGTGTTTCAAAAACTGAGGGTTCACATGTTTGTCCTCCAAAGTTGCCGTGTGCTATTTTGATGTGATTTTTTTTTTTAATTAAAATTTAAAATAATATCATTAAAGTATAAAAAATGCTTATTTATATTGGAGACAAATTTGTCTCAGAACTAATTTGCCCTATAGTTTGCTGCTTCTGTTCAATTTGATACCACTACAGCATAGTCAATTTCATGGCGAAATCAAGCGATGCACAAAAATTTGATCATATTGTTGTGTCCATTACAATTAAGTTTCGCAATAAAATCAACACCACTTAAAAAAAATGTTTACTACCTTTAAAAATGTCACGGACAAATTAACCCATCTTATTTAAATGTTGAAGGACCGACCTAATTTCAAATTATTGACAAGTTCATTGACACAATTATAAATATCTATAGTCAATGGATCTATTCATCATTACTACCTTTAAAAGTTTGAAAACCTAAGTACAAATTGTTTAAGAGTGGAAGGCCCTAATATCAAGTGACATGTTCATGATGACAATTACACTTATTAGTTCATGGATCTATTTTAAAGTTTCATATTAGTTTAAGGACCAACTGAGTAATTAAAACTTGTTTATATTTTTTATTATTTTTCAGATGCTAAGAGGTTGTTGGGAAGGAAGTTTAGCGATCCTGTTGTTCAAGATGATATACTTTTATGGCCATTTAAGGTCACTGCTGGAGTCGATGACAAACCCATGATTACGGTTAAGCACAAGGATCAGGAGAAGAAGCTCTATGCCGAAGAAGTATCATCTATGGTACTCACAAAGATGCGAGAAATTGCTGAGACATAATTAGAGTCAACTGTTAAGAATGCAGTTGTTACGGTGCCCGCTTATTTTAGTGATTCTCAGCTATTGCAGGCCTCAATGTTATGAGGGTAATGAATGAACCTACAGCTGCAGCTATTGCATATGGCCTTGACAAGATAACTGATTATGGTGGAGAACGTAATATATTTGTCTTTGATCTTGATGGTGGTACTTTTGACGTGTCTCTCCTAACAATTAAGGATACCGTCTTCCAAGTTAAGGCTACTGCTGGAAACACTCACCTCGGGGGAGAGGATTTTGATAACAGAATGGTGAACTACTTTGTTCAAGAGTTCAAGAGAAAGAATAAATTGGACATTAGTGGAAATCCAAAAGCCTTGAGGAGGTTGAGAACAGCTTGTGAGAGGGCAAAAAGAACACTTTCTTTCCTTGTTGTGGCCGCTATTGAGGTAGATGCTTTATTTCAATGCATTGACTTTTCTTCATCGATCAATAGGGCCAAGTTTGAAGAAATGAATATGGACCTTTTTAACGAGTGTTTGGAGATTGTTGAGAGTTGTCTTATTGATGCTAAGATGGACAAGAGCAAAGTAGATGATGTTGTTCTTGTTGGCGGGTCTTTTAGGATTCCCAAAGTACAGCAACTATTACAGGACTTTTTCCCAGGGGAAGGAGTTGTGCAACAGCATTAATCGTGATGAAGCTGTAGCTTATGGCGCAGCTGTTCAGGCTGCTTTGTTGAGTGAAGACGTCAAGAATGTTCCAAAGTTGGTACTTCAGGATATTACACCTTTGTCTCTAGGTAGGGAATTATTCGGAGGTATCATGGATGTGGTGATTCCTAGGAACACTTGCATTCCTGTCAAAAAGACAAAACCATATATCACAACTAGAGATAATCAATCTTATGACTTGATTGAGATTTATGAGGGTGAGAGAACAAGAGCCAGTGACAATAATTTGATCGGTTCTTTTCATCTTTATGGAATTCCCCTGGCTCCTCACGGCAGTGATCTTTCAGAAGTCTGTTTTGCTATTGATGAAAATGGTATTTTGACTATTTCAGCTAAGAATAATGCTTCTGGAAGTTCAGACGTGCTTACGATAACCAATCACAAAGAAAGGTTGTCAAGTTTGGAAATTAAAAAGCTAACAAGAAGCTGAGACTTACCGTATTGAAGACATGAAATTCCTAAGGATGGCCAAAGCGGTGAATGAATTGGATTATTACATTTACAAAATGAGAAACACTTTGAAGAAAAAGGATATTAATATAAAGCTCACCTCAATAGAAATTGAGAAGATTGAATCGTCAATTGCTGTGGCCACAAATTTGGCTGATGAGAGTAATCATCAGGTTGAAATAGATGTTCTGGAGGATCATCTGAAGAGGCTTGAGAGCAGCATGGAATACATTATAGCTAAGACTGTTCAGTTTTTCTTAATCAAGATTTTAAGTATTGTCTTGTTGTTTAGAAAGCAATATCTTATAGTTAAGTAAGGTTTGTTAAGTTTCTGGTGGAGAACCATGCCAACAACAATGTGCTGAAACCATGATGCAGTCACTCTTGTTTCCATTATGATTAACTAAGATTTTATTGTATTAGTTTACAAGTTTCTTTTGAGTCTTCTCCAAGATTTTAATCTGCTGCATAATTTATTTCTTTCTGAATTTGCAGGATAATGATTACTCCCAAAATTTATTAGTAAACTTTAATCACCAATACTTGTCATCAAATGAATCAAACCATAGTTTATTCTCTCCTTACATTTGATTACATTCTTGTTACATTAGATTATATATTAGTTTTTTCTGGAAGATTACTACCATCTGTTAACACTTGAAATGTCAATTGAATGTTTCCAAGATGAAGGATTGTAAAAAAAAATTGGCTATAGGAATTTGTAATGAAAACAAAGCATTGGCAATTCGACATGATGCTTAACTTCTGAACTACTCTTGGTAGTATTTATTTAAACCTATATGTTTAAAGTGTGATTCATATTCAATTCTGTACTAATGCTTCCAGTTCCAGACTATGTAACAGTTAGAATTTATAGTAATGTTATTTGCAAAAGAATCTTTTTCTTCCTAATTTCTGTTATATTTTTAAGCTATGTTTGCAGGTGGGGCATATACTTGACAAATTATGAATTTTTAGAATATCACTATTCAATTGAACTGGTGAAGAAAATGTGATGCCAAAAGTGATGTAGCTAAATAGAAATAAATTAATTTTGTATTGTTGAAGCTTGAAAATCTAGTAGTGAGAATGCAATGAAGGCTAGAGATTAGGGATGACAAAGAAATCCGCAACAGCGGATATCCGCGGAAAAAATATGTCACGTGCACGGGATGGATATCTTAATTGATATATTTTAACTATAAGTGGTTTAATAGATACGGATGCGGATTTGATGGTATCACGGATATTTGTACTCACCATTAAACTAAATAAAGTAGATAAATAATCTTACTACCCTTTCAATTTTAGTAAAAAACCTTAACACTATACAACATTATTACACGATGCTTCAATTCTCTCTAAAACAAATCAATAATATTACCCTTTATTTATGTTTTTTTGATCAAGAGACTTTGTTTTTGTTAAGTGACTGATTTTTTTTTGTTAGAAATGAAATGTATGGATATTGCTATGTATGAACATTGATATTGTGATGTATGGATATTACTATATTTTGGTAAAAAGAAAATAAATGAATGTGATGAACTTTTTTATGTTAAATTTTAGGTAATTATTAAAAAAAACATTTTTTTAAATATGTTATCGATGTATATTTGTATGTATCTCACAAATACCTCAAAATCCGTAAATTACCCATTTTAACAAATATCCACGCACGGATACGTATGTCATACTATCCGTGTTCATGACTATCCATTTACATTTTTGTTAGAGCATAGTCACACCGTGCAAGATTTCCACTTTCTTTATTTTTATTCCATTTTTTATATATTTTTCTCATTATTGTTTATAATTTTTTTACACCTTGTTACTCTTTGGAACTCGTCGTAACTATCTTCTTATTTCTTCTTGATTTTCCTTCATTGAAACCATATTAGGGTTTCACTTCCCCATCAACACTCGCTTCTTCGCCTCTCAATGATATATTTATTTCCTTTGAACTAAATTTGGTGAAATATGAAAACAGTTTCAAAATATAATTTCTTTTATGTTCATAAACATGTTAAAGTTAAGTTTGGGGGATTAGGATTTAATGTTGTTTACTGTGATTTCAAGGAGTCTCTACACAATTCTTCATGAAGGTACAACAATGCTAAAGTCAAATCATAGCAATGACGTACCTAATATGCTATGTCAATAACCTTTTTTTCGTGGTATATGTGAGAATCTAAGATACCATTTTGCATAAACTTGTATATAGGAATGAAGTATTTTTTTAATGTGACACCAACTAATTAATTGTACTAATTGGGGAGGGTAAAATCAAAAATAAAAGAATAAAAAATGTGCGAGAAGAAAAAAAAACAAAGATAAAGAAAAACGTGCGAGAAAAAAAAACAAAGATAAAGAAAAATGTTAGGAGAACAAGCAATACAATCACCAAGAGGGTTAAGTGTGGTAATAAGAGAAACTGTGTGTATAAAGATTTTTTTGCAGCCTAGTCACATTACTACCTAAAGAAAGATCTGAGTGATCCATGATTGATCACATCTTTTGTGATTATGCTTAAATGAATATCAAAAATTTAAGTGAAACACACAATGCACGGATTAAGTGAAACACATAACCTTCTTGAGTGATACACTTTTGTGAGTATTGTGATTCTGAATAGTTAAACTGATTGTTGATTGAAATGTTTAAAACTACACTTTGATTTAACACTTGTTTTTATAAGCATGTTTTGATTCATCGATATTAGTATTTTTTTTTTAGGGGATGATATTTGTACTTTTAACTTGCATTTCATGATTCATGCAAATTTGAAATGAAGTTCAAAGTTCTTGATTTATTACAAACCTTAAATGTCATCTGTGCATAATTGATATTTGAACTTTGTTTTAAGTTGTTTTGATAGGACTTTTGTTTGAAGATAAACTAAGTTCTAAGTTGGGTAGAGTTAATAAGTGTAAAATTTATGTAGTTTTCAATATATCTTCATGAAACTTCTTAACTTGTTTTCCAAGAAAACATATGGAAACACCCTAATTTATTATACATATTAAATGATTAGGTTTTTGATATGATCATAGGTGCTTTGACATCTTTTATCTCATGTGTAGTGTAAAATACCAAGGAATGCAAAGAAGATGAAAGAACAAATAATCTGAGCATTGAGCAATTTTCTAATCGATCCAACAAATGAATTACCAAATCAAAAGTGAGATTTGGAAGGAAAACATGTCAAAGCAGTTTGTTAAGCAAACCACAAAATGACTTAGCGAATCAAGTCAAATATTTGAGTAGTTTTTGAAGAAAAAATTATCTAGGCAATCAAATTAATTCGCTTAGTGAGTCATGACGGTTTTACTGACCTAATGATGAGCCGCCAAAGCCTTCGCTCTAAAGCAATGTCAATTCTCTAAGCGAGCTTCAATTCTCTTAGCGAATGCCGACTTTCCTGCTAATATAAAATGGGAGTTCAAAATCATTTCAAAAGATCTTCCAACAATTATTTTATGGAGGTACAAGAGTGGTGAAGCCCGATCCATAACAATGATATACCTCATATGCCATGTCGATAGGCTTTTTCCCCGTTATGTTTCAATTTTATGTTTTTTTAGTCAAATTCTGATAATACATAAAAATGAATAAAAACAAATAAATATTTTATAAAAAGGTGATTTATTTTCATAAAATAATCTAAAACAAACTTGGGCCATATCTTTTTTTTATCTTTATCTTGTTTGTGTGAATTGTGTATAAAAGTGGGTTGGATTCAAACCCAGAACCTTTGTTAAGCTCGAAGAAATATCTTATCATCCAATCAAGACATGTCTAATATTGTAGAAATTATTTTTAAATGTTTTAATGTGCACAAAAACTATTTTTTTTTTACTTTCCGTAATTTTAAATAATCCAATATCACAACCACTGATGTTATATTATTGTCTTTACATATAAATAGATTATTTTGCATGAATTATTAAAAATAGTCTTGCATTATATTTAAAAATTACAATATATATTTTTTGTGTGTTAACCCTCCGATTCTCGATGGAAAGGCCCACCCTTTGATAATCTGGAGTTCGGTCGAAAGGTAAGTAAAGTCTGACAAAAAATTGTTCTACACAGGAATCGAACACATGTTCTTTTGAATAATTTGTCCTTGGTGAATTTCATTGATGACTTGAGTTCAATTTTTTTTGTTAATTTTAAAGTTTTTTTTAGTCAAATTACGATTGTGTATAAAAGGAATAAAAATACAAAAGTACCTCCTTAAAAAAAAAAGGTTGTATTTTTCATAAAATAATTTAATAATCAACTAAGTCGTCAAGTCTCATATGTTTCTTCTATTGCTTTTTGACTTATCTTTATACAAATTATTTATTTAGTTTTATTTATAATTTTTAATATTTAAAACATTATTAATTATTTATTGAAAAATAAACTATAATTAAGTATTTTATATAATATGAATAAAATATATTTTTATAAATAACAATGAGAAATAAATAGTATCAATTAGTTTTTTTTTTAGATCGACGAAATAATAATAGACATTAGAAACTCTTACACAAAAACAAACCTCAGTCATGGTATCAGAATTAAAGAGTTCAAAAATTATTCATCAAACTTAACTTTTTTTACCACTAGTTATCAAAAATATATTTTCAATATCACTTTATTTTGCCTTTTTTTTTCAAAGTCTACCATGGATTTCACCGGATCATATTTTTTTCCTCTCTCTAAAAAGAATGGTATATGACCTCTCTCTAAGAAAACCAACCTGTGGTTCGTCGTAGGAACAAGTTTAATGCCTCTCGTTTACGACCTTGTTGTTGGCATCCAGTTGCTTCCGATGTTGTTTCTTCCGACGATTTTCGTTTATATGTTGGGCTTCGATGGGCTATGGTGTGGTTGGTTAGATCTGGCGTAGATATGTTCTTTTTATAGGTTGGTGGCTCGATGGGTTATGGTGTGGTTGCTTAGATCCGGCGTAGATTTGTTCATCGTGTAGGTTTGTGGATCTGTCGATGTTGTTGATTCCTATGGGTTACTTTTTCCTTCCTCAATGATAGAACAAATCATCGTATTAGAACCATTGTGGTGTCGTTGAGTTTGTGTTGTTGGTTCCGCTAGTTGTTTTGTGCATGTGGCTTTGTTGTGTCGCCGCTTTTGTTGTTTGATTTGTTGACAGGATCACTCTAGTGTATTTGACGATTTGGTTTTGTGTTTATATTGTTGTTCGATACGAGATTAGGTGAATAAGACTTGTATTGATTTTGCAGTGGCTGCTTGCTTGTGACTCAAAACCCCGAATGGTTCTGGTTCTGTTAACTTGAAAGGGTCTGGTTACTAACGTATTAAATTCATCACTCGATCTGAGTTCATACACGTATGTTTGAAACATGTTGTGTTTGGTGGTCTGACTTCTTCAACTCTATGATGTTTCTAGATCTGTTAAAATTTGCAAATTTTAAGGTGTTTTGTCTGCCTACACTCTGGTACTTCATGCTCGAAAGAGATTTTATGCTTGTTGCTTTGTTCAAGGAGTCGTTGGCACTTGAAATTTTGATACCGTGTTGGAGGTCATTCCATTAATTCTTCGAAATTAAACCCCGACTATTCTTCACATACGTTCATTTTTCATATTTTTTGTAACCAGATTTTTTTCCCGTACGTGGGTTCGCTTAGTCGCTACTGTGATTAAGGAGTTTTTGTTAGGATAAATTAGGGCCCGTCCAACTGGTCTAACTTATCACGATGTATCCATGTATGGGTTGCACCTGGGTCAGGTCTGATGCCCCTCAATCTCTGTATCTCTTTCTTTTTATTTAATATAATTTTCCTTTTGATTAAAATAGGTATTTTCAATATAATTGCTATTTAAAATTAGGTTTTCATAATAAAATATCTCATTCATTAAAATAATAAGATTGTATAGAAATTAAACTCTTATAGAATTTATCAATAAATTGTCAATATTATTCTTTTTCCTTATAAAAATATTCAACCTTTCCTATATATTTCGTACACCAAAAACAAGTTCGAATATTTTATAAATATTTAGTTTAGATTTCCATTATACTACTTATTTTCCTTCCTTTTTTATTCCTTTCTCATTATTATTTATTGTTTTGTCACTTCTTGTTTCTATTTGGAACTCATCATCACCATCTTCTTCTTCCCTCTCAATTTTCGTTTTCCTTCACTAGGACTCTAATTAGGGTTTTCCTTCCTTCATCAACGCATACACTTCTTCACCTCTGAAAGACACATTTATTTTCACTAGTAGCTTGGTCAAATCTGAGAATAATTTTGAAATTTAATATTTATATTTTGGAATAGTTACGGTTTAACTTTAAGAATTAGGGAATAATGATGTTTATTGTGATTTCATATGGCAAGAGTTGAATTTGTAATTTTTATTCTTCATGAATTTATGGGAATTTGATTGCAGGTTTTAGCATCTAAACTTAAAGTTTATCGATGAGTGGGTGCAAAATTGTCAACATAGATCAAGTATTGGATTTCATGCTCAAGGTAGCAATGAAGTTAAAGAATATTCTAGAAGCCTTACTTGAACCCCGATTCAATTACAAAGACTATGTCATTTACGGTGAAGCTAATTATCGAGCCCATTAAGCGTAAGTAATAAACTAAATGATTACTTGACTAAATTGTTTTGAACTGTCAATCCACCATAATCAAACTCATTATTAATTTGTTGATAGAGTAAATAAGTACCTATTTGGTTGCCCGTTACAACCTCTACAACGTACGTTTTGAGTTTTAAAATTGTGATTTGTCCATAAAAAACATGTTTGACTTCAACAAAATATAATTGATTCTAAGGCTTGGAATTGACTTACCCTAAAGCTTGAATTCATAGCTTATGCGGTTAGTAGAATCAATTCTGTTGGGCAAATATTTTATATTATGTCTTTATTTGTCTATATTGTCCTTATTATATGTGAAACATGCTTAATTTTATTTTTCATACGGAACTATAGCATTAATTATTTTCATGTTATTATTATGGCCAAACTGTTTTTGTTTTACACGGAACCATGCTTATATTTTTTTTTAACTCATGATCCAAAAAAATTATTTGTTGTTAAATATTATATAAAATTTTAAGTTTATAATTCAATTTGGCAAAAAAAAAAACTTCTAGTATAATATGGATTTTTTTTTCTTGAAGGAGTATAATATGGATTGTTTCCGTCAAAAATAATAATCTGTACGCAATTGAATTCTTGTAAAAAAATATGTACGCAATTGATTTTTTAAGGTGCATGCAATTGAATTAAATAACATAATTAAAAAATGCTCTAAAAGAAAAATAAAAATAGAATTTTAAAAACAATTAAAACCCTTTTTAGTACTTACACATTCAAAAGCAATTTTGATTCAAACTATCTAAACAACATAATCAATTTTATATAAATATATCCAAACATAAATCAATTTACATTTAACTCATTTTTCATCAAAATTAATTCTTATAAAATCAATTCTATCAAACTCAATTATTATCGTAGGATAACTAAACACATACCGAGATATTTGATGATTTGTTTAGACTTTCCTCTAAAAACTAATCAATGGTTCCCATAAAATACATATGTGTGAAGACATGCCAAAATATACTTTAGAAATTTTCGGGGCGAGATTTTCTCTTTTATTTATTTTCCTTCCTTTTTTATTTTTATTCTAATTAATATATATTTTTCTTCATTTCTGTTCATCACAATTTTCTTCTTCGTTCTCGATTCTCCTTCACCGAAACCTTTATTAGGTTTCCTCTTCCTCCTTCAACGCGCACGATTCTTCACCGAATAAGGGTACGGTTATCTCTTCTGGTTTGTTTTGTTATGCTTATGGTTTTGTTAAACTAGATTTGATTAAATCTGAGAATTTAGGGTTTAGTTTGGGGATCAGGGTTTAATGATGTTTACTGGGGTAGGAGTTGGAATTTTTAATTTTCATTGGTTAGTTAGATTTTGAAATTTGATTTGAGAATTTAGGATTTAGTCTGGGGATTAGGTTTTAATGTTGTTTACTGTAATTTCATTCAGCTGATTTTGTTTATTTTATTTTCATTGTTTAGTTGAAATTTGGAATTTTAGTTTTTGCATATGAATTTTATTTTTTATTTTCATTGCTGTTGAAATTTAGGAACAATTAGGGTTTGGGGGAAGGAGGGTTTAATGCTGTTTACACTTTACAGTGATTTTCGGAGTTGAAAATTTTATACATTTTCTTTTTCAATTTTTTGGTTGAATTTTAGAATTTTCCGTTTTAACGAATTTTGTGTAAATCTGGTTGCAGATTTTGGCGTTAAGGCCAGGGATTATCGATGAGTGAACGAAAGACTATTGATTTAGAACAAGGATGGGATTTTATGCTGAAGGGAATACAGAAGCTGAAGAATATTCTGGAAGGGTTACCTGAACCTCAGTTCAGCTCTGAGGACTATATGATGCTATACACG
>Ga0099826_10001235_pt1 | contig 14947 bp, 8 predicted proteins | sample Mtrugardesep15_FD_76830 | JGI IMG/M metagenome (GOLD analysis project Ga0099826, IMG submission 76830) | Root nodule microbial communities of legume samples collected from California, USA - M. trunc garden sep15 | ecosystem: Host-associated > Plants > Roots > Nodule | place: USA: California... | reverse complement strand
TACTGTTATTCTACAACCTAGACATCACTTTCTTACATTAATTCATGGGATTGCATACACTTCCAACAAATATTATTGAATTTAGACCTAATTTCTATAACCTCAAAACTCAACAACAACAACATGATTAAGCTCTTTTCAGAATCACATGCTTAAGATTAAAGAAGTATAGTCCCACCCTTACCTTAGGTTTGTTGAATTCTGAAATCTACAAGCTTCCTCTTCTCTGACTTCTCACTTTCTCTATTTCTCCCAAAAACTGTTTTGCATGTGTTCTGACTCTCTATTCCTCACCTCTTATATCCTTAACCTAAATAAATTATCCTTATTCCAAAACTTCCCTTACTGCCTCATTATTCTATTTTAATAAGCTACTAATATTAATTAACACATAACACAAAACATCACACATCACAATTATTCAAATAAAATATATAAAAAGACACTAAACTCGATAAAATAAATAGATAATAAAAATAGGGTGTTACATCTAACATTTCTTTGTAGCAAAATTCTACAGATAGGTGGGTGTGGAGACTTGATACGTCGAGTAGTTACTCATTTAGAGGTGTGTATCAATTGCTTATTGATAAGTGCCAGAAAGTAGTTAATATCACCTTACATTTAAGGAACCTTTGCTACTTGTCTTACAAGTTATATAGGGAAAAGCCGAGAGAAATTGAATAATTTCCCTATTTCTCTTTTTCTATCATACTTTATCCATTTGTGCAGGATTCGAATGTCAAGACACCAAGCGTGAAAGAAAAACAAAAGAATGGCGTAAAGGTCAACTCGTCATGGCGAGCCTGTGGAGAATCCAGGGCGAGCAGAGGCAGAGAGTTCTAGAGACAAGTCACCACCCACTTGCAACGACGAGTTGAATGCAAGAAATCTCGCAATGGCGAGTCCAGGGCAAGGAGGAACAGAGAGCAAGGATCAGAGTTCGCCATGGCGAACTATACCTCACGAGGCGAGTTAAGGCAGCCAAAAACTCCTCAGAGCTGACGTGGCAGAAACCCACTGGTGAAGGAACATCAACTCGCCATGGCAAGCATATCTCGCGAGGCAAGTTCAGAAGAACATAAATATGTATAAAAGCCTTTTTCTTTCATTGGAGACATATCTTATCATATTTTTAGAGAGCGAACAGGGCGAAAATATCTGGTCTTCATAAGGCAAGAGTGAGTGAGTGTGGATTCATCAAGATTTGTTGAGAAATCAATCTCTTAGCATGGATCTTCATCTTTCCTTCCACTTTTTTATGGTTCTCATGACAATGATGAACTAAATCTCCTTAGTTGGGATTAAAGGTACTTGATTAAGCTTAGAATATAATCTTTTGATCTTGTAATATATGATTATAGCAATTTACATGATATTGAAGTTATTCTTGCAATTCATTCCTTATCTTTGATTTAAATGCTATTTACAAATACTTTTGAATCTAGGTTTAGAATATTCATCAATCAAAACAATGATTCTAGACATAGAATTGATGTTTTGATAATCATACAAAGTATCGGAACTTCAAGCTTTCAGATCGTTTAATAGATTGAGAAATCGTCGATTAAACGATACGATTGAACTCACAATATAATTTAGACATGAATGATGTTGTCAAGCGATATGTGATAATATCAGTAAAACGCTAGAATCCATATATGTGATTATTAGGTTATGTTTGACGGTTAATCAACGACCTCTAATCCCAACGCTTTTACGCCTTTTTACTCTCCATTTTTATCTTCGCAATTTAGTTTCCATAGTTTTAAACAAACAACCAATTTAAACCCTAACTTAAAATGATAATCGATGTTGAACGGTTTATGAATACTTTCTTTTGATTGATAGAAAAATACTACATCACTTACCAGTCAACCGGTTCAGACAACTGAAGTTTTATCGGATTTAATTTGGCACAAACATGTTCTCTTTAAGGTTTCTATTCTTGCATGGAGACTCCTTCGGAATAGATTGTCGACGAAGGATAATTTGTTTGTGCGTGGTGTTCTTCCTCATGATAATCAACATTGTGTGGTGGGTTGCGGCGGCATCGGCGGCATCGAGACTGCTCAACATCTATTCTGTTCTTGTTCGTTATATGCTGCTTTGTGGGGACAAATTTGGTCCTGGTTAGGTATAGCTATAGCCGAGCCATTACGTGTGTCGGATCATTTTTATCAGTTTGCTTATTCCGTAGGCGGCTCGCGTACCATTCACTCTTTTATGCAACTTATCTGGTTGTGTTGTGTGTGGGTTCTGTGGAATGAAAGCAACAACTAGGTCTTCCAAAATATGGACCATAACATTCACCAATTGTTAGAGAAAGTCAAATTACATTCTTTCTGGTGGATGAAGGCTACTAACATTTCTATTCGTCATAATTTAAATATGTGGTGGTCAAGCCCTTTTATTTGTTTGGGCATTGGCTAGACTATTTGTTTTTTCACTATTATCTTTGTAACTGTATACTGTTGAGCATTCTCTAGCACACCTTGTGCTTGAGACTCCTTTTTTGGGTTTCTAATATATATTTCATTTTCGATTGTTCAAAAAAAAAAGGACTACAAGCGTAATTTTCCAAAAAAATATAAAAATTGTTCTTGAATTGTGTTTTAATCTTGCTATTTCTAGAATCGTATTTTTAGTCCCTCAGTTTAACAACTTTCAAGTATTTTCCATCTTCACTCAACTTTGGAGCCTTTTTTTTTTGTTGATATAGTTATGCATTTTTTTTTTGTAAGAAATTAACTATTCTATCAAAATTTTATATTAAAGAAAATTAAACTTGAGATCTTGAAATGAGAACACTCCAAGATTTCAAGACAAAATGTTAGGCTACGTTTTGTTATAGAGTGTCATTTAACCGTATATGATGATGCTAGGTCGCGGTGAAAACCTCAAAATTAAGTATGGTGAAAATTCTTGAAAGTTGTAAAACAAAGGACAAAAAGTCTGATTTTGACGCCTCATTACTTTTGCCCGCCACCCTTAAGAAATTTTTATAGTTCTGTCCCTATCAGGGAATGAGTGCTAGAACTAAAAGCCTTCACGACTATTAGAGAGTCAATATCTATACAAATATCAATCATATTCATATCATCAACTTTTTTCTATAGCATACATCGCTGCATAAAGCTTTGCCCCAAAAGATGTTGCATAACCAATATTATGAGCAAATCTCTCTATGAAGTGAGACTGGCGGTTTCTAAAAACTCCACCAATAGCCCAAAAGATGGTGATCCATAAGGATGATCCATCAATGTTTGCTTTGATGCACCTTGTCTGAGGGGGAATTCAGTGCACTTCAGTTAATCTGGCATCTTCAATCCTGCTAAACCTTAAAGGGATACCAAACAATAGAGTCACTCGAAAATCGGTCATAGAGGAGCAACCAGTATGCGAGATCAGAGCAATTGTTGTATATTTATCCTGGAAATTCGATTATTTCTCTTTATTTCTCTCAATCCAAATTGTCCAGAAAATGTGCAAGATTGCAGATAACATAATATACACGAAGTCTGAAAAATAATTCTATAAAATAAAAACACAGACTCTACCAATTTATTTAGATTTTTCAACCAAAACGGGTAAAATTACAAACTTTTTTTCAAGTAAGTATAAATTCATGGATTCAATTTTATTCCATAATTTTCCTAACATGTTTATAACATTGTAAGAATCTCCACCACTAAATTTTAGAATTTTAAATGAGGGGTGAATCAATTAATAATTTTCGTTCTCTATAGTTATGAATTTCTTAAACAATTCATATAGATTTTAAATGTTAACTGTGTCCTTTAACCTTTAGTTATGATTCTAACCTCAATTAAACCATTTTCCGAGACTCAAATCATAAATTCCATCATGTTCTAGATACTTATAGTAGCATATATGCATCATCTAATTTGGCCTAAGCATCAAATTGATGATGACATAGATTGAAGATGGCATTCAGGTTTAACTCATTTTTACAAAATTGATTTGTAAGGTGAAGAGTATCTAACTTATTTTTACAAAATTGATTTGTAAGGTGAATAGTATCTTCATTTATAAACACATGTTCATGTTATCTTTTGTCCGATATAGGACCCTTCAAAATACCCCCTCACGACCATCACAATTGGACTTGGTTCGTGAACATAAATGGAGGGTGGCTCGATAGCGGAAACCTATAGCAAGTGACACAATGGATTTGGATGAGGCTCTAATACAATGTTGAAATTAGGGACTAACTCATCTTTAGAAAACTAGCTCATAAGTTGAGAATTTTCCCCACTTATAAACAAATTGTCACACCATCTCCTATTTAATGGACTCTTTAACAGGAAGGCTATGAGCTTCGAACCAACTTAGAAGGTTTTGGAGATTGGGTGTCAAAAGAAATTGACTACAAGAGGTCGGTTTCTAATAAATTGAGTTGATAACTAATATCTCAATCAATTTGGTAAATGTAGGTATGTATGTATACTTTTTTTTAATAAGGTATTTATGTATACATGATTCAGCCTAGGTTGGATAATGAGCTTGTATGGTCTTATTGTTCCTTCAGTGACGATATAATTTATGCATTTATCTGGTGTAGTTTTTTGTCTCTAATGTGGTCATATATGTGTATATATTATTCAATCCCTTTATATATGTGTGTGTTATAAGTTGATTATTCGAAAGACACAAATCAATGGTGCACTTTTATTCATTGGATGCAATTTGTTTCATCAAATTTTCATCCACATCAACAATTATGTTCCCGTGCTATTCATGTTTCATTATGGCTAAGGACGTCATCATCCGGTGGCCATGTCTCTCCCCTACTCCAGTTTCATCGGTTGCAAGAAGTGCCTAATCAGGCTCCTTCCTTTGCAGGCTTGTGCCTAATTTAGGCTCGTGCCTAATTTAGGCTCTCTATATACTTTACTTCTGATAGCATAACATGTTACTCATTCTTAGTCTCAAGATGTATTCTTATTTATATAGTGTCTCCTCTCTATACAGCTAGGTTCTTCTCCCACAATCGTCATTAACTTTTTTGTAATTATTCTTCTCATTTAAAACGACTTTATATCTTATTACTTTGTTCTCACATTCATTGTCACATATACATCTACTATTCTTTTAATTTTAACTTAATCTTAATTTAAAGTTATTATCTCACTTTATCAGTACTTTCGACTTCAGAAACTTTCTTCACTAAGACTTCATTATAAAAGATTTTATTCTCTCAATACCGGTTGTTATTATTATCGTCAAACATTATAACTATTACCGCTTATCTGCTTTCCTACTCATCTTGCTCTCTTCTAATTGTTTCCCGTCCATTTCATCACTATTATCATTCCTATTGTCTTTCATTACCTAATTCACAACTCCCTATCTTTCTTTACATCTTGCCTACGATCAGCTAACTCCACTACACTATAGTCTTTATTTGTTTTTACACTTTAAACGTTCATATATAATATTCGCCTTAATTTATTTAATTACCTTGCCTCTCTCACTCTCCAATTATCAATACTCTTAAGATCATTATTTTACACATCCTATTGTCAAGTCATCTTTTAACCTCATTAAACTCACTTAGATCACTATCACCGGTTTATGTTTTAGACTTGTTATTATCCTGAGGTAATCGCTTCTATTTATGCCTGATCACACTCCCTCATTTAGATGTAAAGATTAAGGACCATCACATTTACTTTACACGCTAAAGGATTTCTTAAAATCCCTAATACTATTATGGATGGTTTAGAGTCTACTAGAACGGTGGTGTTGAAACTTCGTGAAAAACGCAACATGACCCACTTGCGACATTTTAATTATTACTCAACTTAGGAATGTCTGAATGAGGTCAAATCAAAGCTAAAAGAACGATAAAACCCATATCTACAACTTTCATGAAGGAACATAAATCCAATTCGATACAGAGAGTGGTGCAAAGGTTGGTTTTCCTAAACCTACGCAGAGTGCACGACTGTGCTGACCTCTGGGTAGTATTTTGATCATAACTCAAGTTTTTGACATCCTATTGGAGTCACTACAAATCCAAGTGGAAGCTAACTTCCATATCTACAAATTTAATGCTTACGTCAAAAGCTATTTCAGAACATAAAAGAGTCGAAAGTTGGATTTCCTAAGCCTCAAAAAAGAACACAACCCTGGTAACCCATGTGTAGTATTTCGACCATATCTTGAGTTATAGACGTTGGAATGAGGTCAAACAAACGCCCAATTAAATCTAACATCCATAGCTACAACTTTGATGGAGACACAAAATTCTAATTCTGAACAGGAAAGTCCCAGTTTTTATTTTTGTTTTCGGTTACAAAAATTGCAGATTTTCTGCGATTTTGCCTTAGGGGATCTTTCCTAACTTTGTTTTCAACCATAAAACCTCCAAACTTGACCCTAATCATCACTCCATGATTACCCTATCATTAAAACACTAATAATTTCTTAACCTACCAGATTATCCACGACTAAAAACTCAATTCAAAAACATAAACTAGTTTTCTTCAATTCTATTTTTCAACTTCATCTTTCAATTCGTTCATCATCATTCTCTCATCAAATTCAAATCATAACAGCACCAACATAATAAAATTTAAGACAACCCACCCATCATAGATTAAGATACACTAAAGTGCAAAGATTCTCCCCCTTACCTCGAATTCTTCAGAAGTTACAACTTTTGGCTCTCTTCTTAGCGGCTAGAGTTTTCTCCTCCTCTGCTCCTTTTTTCCATTCTTTTTCACATTGAGCAATACTGACCTCTAACTTCTAATATTCCTATTTATATGCAAGCTCGCCATCCGTTGTGATATTTTCCTCTCCTATGCAGTACTCTTTTACTCCCCCCTCCCCACTTATTTAAATATTACTTTCTACACCTCCGACTCTATATTATTTTATTTTGACTCCTCCCTTCGTTTTAATTAAATTCTCATACTACTTCTCAATCGTCATCAATATTCAATTTTCTCAACAACAAAATAATACTCAAGCACAAGCAACGTCAATAATAATATTAACCAAAAATTCACCTTTTCAACATTATTGATTAATTAAAAATAAAATATTTGGGGTGTTACACCGAGTACTTGAAACTCTATCTTGGAGTACAAATTTTTTCCCTAGTCTGCAACAATAATCTACATCTTATGTTTATGTCATAATTTATGATTTAGGTCAAGAGTATAATTGGATGGCCAACATAATAATTGAGTAGCTTGTTACTCCTACTTTTTTGGATGCAACAACTCATAAATCTATGTTTGAGAAATCATTTGGTCACTACGGGCATATTTAGTTTATGTGGATTTTACTTCTGATCTTAGAAATTGTGTTCTTGTGGAGAGAAATAGTTTTCTTTTTTTTGGGATAGATTATCAGAATGTTATAGAATTTTGTAATCTCTGAAGGATCTGAATTTGTTGATGCTATGGATGCGGAAGTAGAAGATATAGAATTGATGAATAAGAAGCTGAAATTGTAGAAAATGTGGTTCAGGTATAGGGTGGCAACAATGGGATTGCCCAAGTGGTGCAATCAAATGTCCAAATATTGAAAGAAATTTTTGCTGGTTTGGAAGAAAAGGGTGCAATTAGTAATGACCCTCGGATGCAGCATAACGATGAGTGTGAGAAGTCTAATGATGTTGATCATGAGCAAAATTTTGGTGCAGAAAATATGCAAAAATATGATGAAACGGTTAGCTCACAATATGTAGAAAATCAAGAGATGGTAACAACAAAGAGGAAGAAAATAACTATGAATATTTCCAATTTGCAAGTGGTTTAAAGTCAGAAAAAGGGGTATTGCAATCTATGAAGGATCTATAAATCCTACTTGATGAAGTGTATATATTGGAATATTAGGGGTATTGGAAACTCCCTTTCTAAGTTGGACTTTAAAAGGCTTTGCGATCTTATCAATTTGATGTTCTTTTTTATTGCGGAGCCTTGGTTGAAATGAACTCTAGAGTTTTTTCTAGAACATTGTTATCTCAGTTAATTTATAGTAGAGGTTTTCTTCTTAATTTATGGTGCTTATGTTATATTAATTAAAATCTACTATCTTGTGGTTTTATATCAACGTGTCTCTTTTATTGTTGATTGTGCAACACTACTCTTGAGGCCCATGAAAACTATGGTAGACATGCTCTTCCTAGAATTGCCATTTCTGAATTTCAGGAATGGTTGAATTCCAATGATCTTTTGTATCTTTCCACTAGAGGTGTTTTTTTTACCTGGTCTAATGGGAGAAGAGGTTCTTGTCACACTAAGAAGCATCTTTATAAAGTTGTTTGTAATACATCTGGATTGATAGTTGGATGTCTTCTAATTGTTGCATTCTCATTAAATTTAATTCTAATCATTATCCCTTATTACTTGATTTCCATCACAATGAAATCGGATATGTGTCATCTTTCCATTACTTAAATATGTGGGCGTCTCACAATGATTGTATTAATGTTGTGAAAGATTCCTGGAACACTAATATTGTTGGTTGTCTGATGTTTATACTAACAGAAAATCTGAAGCTACTTATGGATAATTTGAAAGATTGGAACAAAAATATTTTGGTTATGTGCATTGAATACAAAGTCTATCCAAAATCAAATTTCTATTATTGGTTTTTCTAATTCACTTATGGAACAAGAGAAACTTGCTCAAATTGAATTTGACAAAGCTGTTAAATTTAAGGAAGATATTTGGCAGGAAAACGCTAAACTTAAGTGGCACATCGAGGGTGATAGAAATACTCGATATTTTCACAAAATTGCAAAGGTGAGGTGTGCTAAAAAAAAATCACTTCTTTGTCTTGGTGAAAATTTAATCATGAATTCCTAATTTGGTGAGTGATGATGTCAATAAGATGTTAGATACTTTTCCAAATGAGGAGGATGTTTGCAATGTTGTTTTCTCTATGAATAAATATAGTGCTCCAGGTCCTGATCATTTTGATGCTTTCTTTTTCCACACATATTTGAACATTGTTGGGGAAGATCATTTTATTGCCATGTAACAGTTTTTCATATATAGTTGGATCATGCTAACATGAACGCCAACAATGTTATCTAAATCCTAAGTTTACTGCAACAGACTCTTTTGATCAATACATACCTATTGCATTGGCTAATTTAAAGCTCGAAGTCATCACAAAAATACTTGTTGATAGACTTGCTCAAGTTGTTCCTTCTGCTATTTCTCATTAACAGTGTTTTCATTTATGGAAGGAAAATTTTTGATTGCATCTTTCTTGCATATGAGGCAATTAATTTTTTTTTTTGTAGGAACACAATTAATTTTCGTTACAACAGGTCATTTGGAGGTCTTATTGCTTTAATAAATTGTTATCGAGAAAGCTTTTTACACCCATGATTAAGATTTCTTGTTACATGTTTTGAGGGCTTTTGTTTTCAATTTAATTTTTTTTAATTGGATTAAAACCATTTTCTTGTCTGCCAAATTTTCTCACTATCTTAATGGTAAGCTGGATGGTTATTTATCTTGCAATAGAGGGAGGAGGCAGAGGGATCATTTATCCCATCTTCTTTTTTGTTTGGCAAAAAGATGTCTCAAGCACGGGGTTAACTAAGATGGTTAATGACTACACCTGATCATATGATATATTTAGCTTTGTTTTCGAGTCTGTTTTTATGCATTTGAAGACACTATAGTGGTTTAAGGTTGAGGTGCTCATGTTTTTGAGAATTTTTTTTATTTGAGTCGTTGTAATTCTATTTCTTCCCTAACCAGATAACTACATAGGTGTTTTGAGTATGTTATGGTTAAATCATCTAATTTGACAAAGCAACACACCTCATGGAAGTTAGGGAAGCTAAATAATCAAGAGAAACAAAGGTTTTGAAGACAGGTTAAGTTAGGAAAATTTTGCCCCAAGTCCTAAGAACATGTCAAGGAAGAAAAACACTTGAAGAATGAATAAAAAACAGAAAATGCATCAAGGCCATGCGCCCCACACATTTCCTTCCTAGAAATGCCAATTAGCCTCTGTGTGCATGAGGCCATGTGCCCCGGTTGTAGCAAGAAAAAACAGCATCCCAAGGCAAACAAAATGTGAAAATGCTAATTTAAGAACCTTTATTCAGGAAAAATAATTCATTTAGAATCTTGGTGGTTTAAAGGAAAAGGCAGACGAAAGGAGCATCAATGAGGAGTGGTTTCCAACCTCATTTCGATTGTTCTCGAGTATGTTTTATTTTTCATTGATTTTTTATTCAGTTACCATGAGTTGCTCAACACCTAAAGATTTGGGTTCTAAGATGAACATTTATTATTTGTTGGAATTTTATAATGCATGATTTCATTTATTCAGTATGATCTGTTATATTTAATTTACACATTGATTGTGCTTAATGCTTTTCAATTATAAATTGAATTGGTCTTAGTTTAGGGTTTATAAGTTGGCATCTTGTTTTAACCAGAAACAATATTTATGTATTTTTCTCAAAATTAGTTAAGAAAGTAGAGATTCTTAGTATGATGGTTACATTCTAAGACTTATGTGTGAGTGTAAGTCCTGACCATGAGAGCAATATGGCATTTTGACATCTCTTATAACACCCCAATTTTTAATATTAGTTTATTAGTATTATTATTAGATGATACAAATATTAATATTTTATTAATATTATTGATTTGTTTGATATTATTAATTTAATTATTCGTATTTGCTAAGAGAATAGGTAAGGGGGAAGTAGATGGATTGGTTAGTCGGTTAAAGAGTGAAAGAAAATAATATTTAGGAAGAAAGAAGAGTTTTCTAGAGAGAATAAGAAAGTAGCGTGCGTACGGAGGTGAATTAGTAAAATTGGATAGAAAAGAGGTGTAGTTAGTGAGATGAGTAGTGCTTTAATAATTGAAGCAGAGGGGAGTGTGAATAGCAAGACAATGTAGTTATAAAAAGAATAGTAACAAATTTGAGAGATGCATATAGTAATCTAAAAAGATTAGTAACATACTTAACTGATGATTATAAATAGATGAAAACATTAGAAAAAATATGGTTACAACAAACGGAGAAAAGATTAGAGACCAAAGGAAAACTAGGGTCGTGGAGAGAAAAGGCAAGATGGCATAGAAAGAAGAACATTGAGAAAGATTTCATCGTAGGAATTCATCAAATTCTTCAAACTAGAGGTAAGGGGAGAGTCTCTATTCACCATAAGAGTTGTATGAACATATTAGTAGTGAATGGTTGTGTTTATTTTCCTTGTTTTCATGATTCTTAATGAATTTAAGTTAAATTATGTCATGAATAATAAAAGAAAGTCATACATGAGTTTTTGGTGCCTGCTTCAAACGTTGATTTGTTTTATTGTTAATCTGCTCGACTGTATTGATTAATATTATTGTATCATGTACTAGAATATGATTTTGTGTCGTGGTCATGCCTTGTTTCATTAGTTACTACTTTTTAAAGATGTGTTATTCGAAGATGTGTGATTCAAAGACGTGTTATATAAAGATGTGATATTTGACAATGATGCTATTTAAAGATGTGTATTGTCAAGTCATTTAAAGATGTGCATTTGTTGAGTCATTATTTGGTGTTCATGCATTCATGGTCAGTACAATTTAAGGATGTGATCTAAAGATGAGGGATAAATCAGTAGCATATCTCTGATATCCAAAACTAGTACCACATGCATATAGAGTCGAGTTAGGGACATTACATTCATTGTCATGCATATTTGAAGATGTAGTATATTTGACGATATATATATATATATATATATATATATATATATATTTGAATATGAGTGTAGTTAAAGATGGTAATATGCTTGTGTTTATTAAATGATGAAAGAATGATTATTAAATGATGTGAATAATTATATATGATTGAAGATGCTTATGTGTTTTATGCCTTGTGTTGGATATATTCTCACCCTCTAGTTACGGGTTGGGCGCCTACGCCCTTGTGGTGTATATTTCCAAGAAGAAGAAATTTAGTAGCAGTGAGTTTCTAAGGATGGCTTTGGAGCCTACTCGTTTACTTATTCGCTTTTGGAAGTTTTTATCGAGTCGATGCTCTGATCTGTGACACTAGGGATTTGGAGATTCTTTTTATTTTAGATTTTGTTTCAGAATTCGTCTTTGGATTCAATTTTGATGTTGATATAAATGATGTGACAGTTATTTTGATGTTTAGAAAATTTTATTCCGCTACTACGTTTTTAATTTAAATGAAGTATTTTTTTAACTGAAGAAGATGTGTGACACCCTTGCATGTTTAATTAATTATTATACTTTTATTAGAAAATAATATGTGGGGATTAGGGTGTTACATCTCTTATATCTGTGCAAGTATAAGTCCCTTAAATAGTTGTCGAACAACATGACATTCTGAAGTCAATTACTTATAAGTCCATAGTATGTCAATATAAAGAATACAACATATGGAGGGGGCAAGAATCATAGGCCCAACGAGGATAACCATCGTTTATATAAACCTTATGTCATATTTCGTATAGAAGATGCATTAATCGAACAAAGAGATAGAGAAGATTAAAAGAATCCTAAACGCCGTTCAACATCGGAATCAAAAATCTATTTACTTTGCATTTCAACCAAACAATCTTTCAAATTCCCCCAAATTATAGTTTTTAATACTAGTTTAATAAATTTCCCATCAGGAAATGACAATCCTTGTGGGGACGATAATTGAATACTATATTGTTTGAAATGGTTTGTTGCACTTGCCATATTTATCATCAAGTTGGCAACATTGCCAAGGTTTATTAATCTTTTAAACAAGGAAATTCACTATACTTGTTTATTTTATTTTCAAATTCTTATATTATAAAATAACGAAAAAAATCATTTTTAATTTAGTTTATATTTAGTCATATTTTTATTTTGTATAATAATACTATTATGTATTTGGTTTCTATTGTTGTAGGAAACAATGGATATCCGTAAAGATCCATCCAATCCATATTTTGAGTCGTATTACCCTTTTTTTTTTAAACAAAGGTAATGCAAGAAGCACTACCAAATATCATTAATCCAAAGAGATTACAAAAAGGAAAGGGGAACTAGGTCTACACCTTTTCAACAGAACATGAATCTAAATTTAGGTAGACCATGTCTATTCCTAACATAGTCAGAACTAATACAATTAGGGATGGAAGGGAACTAGACATGTGAAGAAAGAGCTAGACCAATGTTAGCTAATCCATCTGCACATGTATTCCCTTCCCCACGTATATGACTAGCAAAAAAAATCATCTTACTAATGGCTTCCAAGCAGTTTGTCCATTTATTCCTTATGCTCCAAGGAACCATTTTAGCATCTTTTAGGGCAAGAACAACAAGTTGAGAATCAGTTTTGACCCAAATATCCTTCCAATTGAATCTACAAGCAGTTTCTATAGCAGTCATCACAACAAATAATTCAACAATAAAAGCATATGTGCAGTTTGGAATGTTTACAGAAAAACAACCTTGACAGATCCCATATGCATCTCTAAAAATACCTCCACAAGCAGCCTTGATTGGATTCGTGACAAAAGCACCATCTGTGTTGACTTTTAACCAATGAAAAGGTGTGGGGGTGGGGGTGGTGGTTCCAACCTACTTCCTTGATAACAGGAGCCCTTGGGGGGTGAATGTAGAGACATGTTGATTCTAGAACAAAGCTTTGTTTTGTTACCTGACATGGATGTGTATTGAATTTATTGAAGTCCTCAAGTGAACCTTTTTATCTTGGAATCTAGCTTGATTTATTGAGAACCATATTGTTGAGATAGTGTTAATTATAGCGGCTTTGGTGGTTATCCTGCACTGAGGAATGTAATGGTCACCAATCTTCCAGAGAGGGGATATGATCATTGCATGAGCTCTTTATTAATTCCTGAAGGGATTTAAAAAGGGATTTTGCAAAATTTTAATCCTCTTAGTAGAACAAATCCCACTGAAACAGATCTTGATTAAATCATTAATCACAAATCAAATACATACTTAAACAATATATGGATTCATGTGTTTACCTCTTGAAGAACATAACCTTTGTAGAAGAATTGTTTATGATCACGAGCAAAGCAACGTAGCAATGCCTCTAGTTAGTCCACACGAACAGAAGTTCTCCGATGACCGGTGCTAGCCAATTCCAACGGAGATTCAGATAGAACAAGGTTTAGAGAGTGATGGCTAGGGTTTCACAACTATTTTGAATTATGTTAAGTGTTCAACACAAGTTAGTAATTCTTCAGCACAAGGGTTCTATTTATAGAACCACTTGTGTGGTCAGCAAGAGAAGCACTTAAGTACACTGTACCTTACGGTGGACCGCGTTTCTCTATTTTTCGTAAATTAAATAATAAAGTCATATTTAATTATTTAATTACTAATAAATCTTAATTATTATTTTATAAATAAGTCTCACTTATTATTTTAGAAATAAGTCTTATTTATTTCTCTCATCTATCTGTTCTTTGTGTGTGACCTCATAGGTTCCTGTAACGTTGACAATAACATTAAATCACATATTTAATATTATATATAGTGAGCGGTATCTAGCAACACATCACTGCTACCCAAGTGACGAGAATATCATGTGATCTGACGAAACCTTTCCCTGATAATGATTGTATGTATAATTACCCTTTTGCCCTCATGTCTATATTGAACACAAGGCATAACATGTCACCCTTATCCAATTCAATATTGGGCCAGTAGACATTTGTCTTGTTATGTAGGAGTTGAAAATTCCATCTAGGTAACTCAGCATGATTTATGGAGTACCCATCAACCAACTTTATGGTCATCTTGTTACAAACAACGTTTGAATAGTGACTAAGCACTCGACTCCAACATCTAGGGTACATAGTGGTTTCAGGTCAAAGGGTGGAATACACCACTATCACTATGAGAATATCTTATGACACTTTTCATAACTTTTACTATGTAGTATTCTCATG
>Ga0099826_10001234_pt1 | contig 14950 bp, 14 predicted proteins | sample Mtrugardesep15_FD_76830 | JGI IMG/M metagenome (GOLD analysis project Ga0099826, IMG submission 76830) | Root nodule microbial communities of legume samples collected from California, USA - M. trunc garden sep15 | ecosystem: Host-associated > Plants > Roots > Nodule | place: USA: California... | reverse complement strand
CTCCCCTTCCTCAAAAAAAAAAAAAAAACGAAGAAAGAAAGAAGTCTCCCCGTCTCAGTTACACATGTTTGATTTATTTAATTAATAGATTAATAAAATATTGGTCTGGTCTGTGTAACTGCATGAGGGAACAGTTCTGAAGAACGTTATTAAGGTGGTTTTAAGTAATATTAACCACTGTTATTAATTTTTTAGTGTTATTAAAATTAACCGATGAATAACCATGACAGTGCAGCAAATATCTCTATTGTATGGTGAAGAGCAAAACTAATATAAAGTGAACTGAAAGATTTTTAAATGTCTAAGCCATTAAAAAAATATCAGATGACACTATAGTTTTGGTCCATGGAAATGTAACTCAATGTCACATTTGTCGATGAATGTATAAAAATAACAAATACATCCATAAATGTCTCTTTTATAAGTCATTTTGATCCTCGAATTTGTTTTGAGTATTCAATTCAGTCCTTAAATTACTAACAAAAAGTCAAAAACTACAAAAAGGATGTGTTTGCAATTTCAATATATTTAGAGACTAAAACAATAGAGAAAGAGGGAGGGGGAGAGAGAGTAAGAACACAATGAGATTATGCGAGAGAGAGTTGTCCCAAAAGTTGTTCCAAAATAGTTGTACAAATATCATTTCTCAAATTAAAAATATTAAAAAAAATCGTATATAGTTCAGTAAAAAAACTAATAAAAAAAAAAGTTCAAAGAAATAGCTGGTCAATGAATAGAACAGAAACAGATTATATAAAATTGCTTGCAAGACTAGACCAGAACCCTACTATAATGAGGCATCACAAACATTCTGCTGGAAAGAGCTCCCAGGATTTTTGTCATCAATTTTTGAGTGGTGAGGGAAATCATATGGCATTTTATCTGCAGAAAGTCCTGCCTCGTTGAACACCTTGATCACTTCTTGAAAGACTACTGCGTTTCCATCTGGTGTCAGGTGCAACCCATCCCTGTAACAGCAAAACAACAATATTAATCACCCTTAATTGGAGGAATCTAGCATAAATTTTAAGAAAGACAGTTCTGTTGATTTTACTATAGATAACCAATGCATAATTTAAAGACAATGATGCGAGGCTTAACCACTCACACGTGAATTCCAACACCCACATCACTAGCCTAATCCACACTAGATCCCACTCCTGCTACCCCATCAAGCTGAACCATGGCTCTTATACCATGTAAGGAATTTTGGCTTGATGCCTTTCTCTATTGCATTCCATACTATGTATAATAGTATAAGAAATTACATGTAATTCCAATTCATAATGACAAATATTCTATTGTCTTATTTATCTCACCTATTCTAGGAAAGTAAATTATTTACAATAAAGGATGAGATTAATTCCTAATTAACATGTCACACAAAATAAAATTCATATTTAAAATGTGTGTGAATCTTCATATATAGTTAAGAGAAAGCAGTTTACTCTTAGGGAGAGCTTGCTGCCGTCCATTTGGGTCCCACAATGCTTGATGGATTAGTCTCCGCAGTTGCGCGCGGAGAATACCCAGTTTACACCCAAAAAAAAAAAAAAAGCAGTTTACTGCGTCACAAACTAGACTCATAAGAAGCTAAACGAATGCCCTTAACTAATAACAGGATCACATTAAACCAGATGTAGTCAAAGTTAAATCCATGATGCCTTTTGGTTTTAATCAACAAGAAAAGGTGGCTAAACCTATGTCACATATGTTTGTCAAGTCCAGGTTATAACTAACCACAAAAATTTCTTTTCCCAGCCTTCTGTTTCTTGCATCTTGGACCACAGATTGATATAAGCCACGCCCATTTCCTTAGCTATCTCAACACATGCGTTTGCATATTGACCAGTAACTTCATTTGTTCTTTCAGACAGTTCTCTAGCATTATTACCATATAAGGATCTGCAAGATACAGCAAAAACTACTCAAACATGAAACTAATATAAAATGGTTAATAGTTAAAAACTAATATTTTCTATTTCATGGATTGACAAGTCTTATTACCAAAAAAAACAACCAGCAAATTCATAAGCAGTGTGTGAGAAAGTAATATGACACAGTTTAAAGAAGATAGTTTTAACCAAACTAGGAAAAACCACACTTTTTTTACTAGAAGCTGATAGTAACCAAACAACAGCATACTGTGAGGGCGCAAGGTATAACAAAAGAGGCCATGTCAGATACTTTAGAAGTATGTGACCGGAAGATAAATAGTCAAATGGTGGTTCAGAAAATATGGATGCAATAGTGATTCTGCTAATAACAGCAATAACAATGGTGGTAGTGAATTTAGCAATTATTGCATAAGAAAACACATAAAACAGATAGCAAGAACAGTTTCATTGGATGATGCCAATAAGATGTCGTAAATAGCCAAGTAGATAATAGTGCGGCAAGATAATTTTCATAAACAAATGTGTAGTATGAATGATGAACTCGACAAGAGAGAAGGAATTTATCATACATAGCATATGCTCGACGTCCTTCTTCACAAACTGGTGGTGGAGTAATAAGCACAATAAGCATAGTTGGCGAGCATGACTGAAATCAAATTTTCATTTGCAATCAATAAGTGATAATATAATTAGTGCTCAAAGTATAAGGGAATAATTCATGCTAAGCCCGATTTTGTTAGTACAGACAGGCAAGTTACTTTTTTTTTTTTTTTTTTGAAGAAGCTAAATTAGCCCCACTTAAAATTGGCAACAAGGAGAATCAAATCGAACCTAAGACCTAAAGAGGAGCATACTCCCAGATACCAAGCCCAACTTTGTTGGTGCAGTCAGGTTAGCACTGAACATAGAAGCAAACAACAATGCTACAAGAAATCATTTACCTTTGAAAACACGAGTAACAAGATAGAAACTCCTCGGAATCACAATCATCCAACTAATATTAGATAATACTAGAACAAGCACAAAGCATATAAAAGTAAAATCAAAGTTTTCTCAGTGAAATATTCTAGGAAATCAATGCTTCATTACCAAAAAATAACTTAATTTCTCTAAAAAATACTGAACCAATCCTGATATCTTGAATCCTTATATTTTCAGGCCATGATCCAAAATATTATCATTGGATAAGTAGTTGAACGATAACGACTAGTGTCACCACATTCGTAAAGAATTGAACCTTTAAGTGGAGGACCATTTTTTGGAGGTTATGTTTGTATTCTTGAATAGGTACATGTTGTCTTTCACTAGTTCTTCCGGACAAAGCTGCATCGTTAGCACCGAAGAAAATTGCTGTAGCAAGAGGTGGTATAGTTGACTCGAGAGGGAAGAGGTGATGGAGTAAGAATAAAGCCCATCTAGTGTTGTATCCACCATAGCCACGAACAAGTATATCAGCCTGAAACATGACATTTTCTGATTTGTTAGTTACAAATCTGATCTGATCTGAGAGTGATGAAAAAGAAGCTTAACTTGCGAGAATAGGCATTGGCGAGTGAAGCACCCCAACCATTTACTCGGAATGATTGCTCCGTTAATGAATCTCCAAACAACACTATGTTTTCTCTCATCATCGCTCTCTACTCAGTCAACCGCATCGCACCAAAACCTCTTTGTCTTTGTGCCTTTCTCCCAATACTACTCAAATCACTATTTTACCCTTCTTAAAAGTTACAACAATTGTCTATTGTTTAAAGTTTTCAAACAAGATAATTATTTATCGAAAAGTGAAGTATAACTTATCTTACAAAATTTGTTTGGTTGGGACTTCTAATCTGAATTGATAAACTTTGATACACGTTAAACATGATTCATCATTTTATTCAATACAGGACTTATTTTATTAATAGTTGCATCTTTTGTTTTTGTGTTTGGATTAATAGTTGTATTTTTTTTTTTTGGTACAAAAGAGGGCTAAAGGCCCAATAATTGTATTGTTTTTACTATTATTATTAATCTTTATTATGTTTTTATATTGAATCTAACTCATTCTTATAAAAATTAATTTGTAAGATGATTATTGTCTTTACTTACATATTTTTCAGTCCTACCACATGTGACTATTTAACAACTATGTGGTTTGTCCACATCCAATTGGAAGTTTCACAACATTATGGAGTGAAGAACTTATGTTAGTATTATCAATTATGTTATTTTTTCGTATAAATTATGAGAATGTTGGGTACGATCGAGTATATCTACGAATACAACAAATAGCCAAGTATTTTACAGAGAAACAATTTTGTTAAATTTTGCGGTCAACACATCTTTCGTTAATTTTGTTTGTGCATTGTCTGTAAAATCAAGCATTTCCCATTAAGCATATATGTTAGGATCCGCTTCTACCCATCACCAACTTTTTCATGTTTCTACCTTGAAAAAGAAGCTGCTGCAAAGTGTAGCTTAAAAAAAAAAAAGTACGTTTGTCCTCACTTCCACCGCGGTTCCAAACATTAAGAATAAAAATACTCAAGTTCATATGCGTGGCAGGGGACTACACTGAATAATGTGATAGCATGAGTGATGTTATATGGCCAGTTTATAAATAGCCAATAATAACTTAACTTGAGGCAAGTGTGGCTGTTTGGATGGAATAGTGTTATTGTGTTTACTTGTTCGTGTATCAGTCGATAACTATGCTAAATACATATAATTTTATCAAAGAATCTAGTAAAAAGTTATAGAATTTTGATTCTTTAGCATTCTCCCTTCATGAACGTGTGAGGGGACATATTCTACCCTACCCCGAACCCAAATGAAGACAGGGAAAAATAAAAGTTAGATAATGACAGCAGCAGATACACGAGTAATGGGAAATTGTTCTTCGATGAAATGCATTTACACGGCATAATTTAAGAAAAGAAAAAGAATACAAGCCGAATTATTCAGTGGTGATTGTTGATTATTTATGCAGAATAAACCTTATTCATAAGGTATAGATTATAGAAGCATAGAACCATATGCCAGAGCAATTCAGAATTTATTGTTCTTAAGAATATGATGCTGCCTAGTGCTTAGAACCATTCACAAAGTAATGCTGATGCTATTCCACTGTTTCATTTATTTTTTGAATGCAATGCATTTACTATCATCAATACAACACTTATTTTGGAACCAAAACAGTACTCAGAAAAATATAACAGACAACTAGTCAATTTGGGGGAAAACATCATTGCTCTCTCTAGCTTGAAAACTTACCTAACCAGTCTTAGTTTTCCTTTTATTTTTAGAATCCGGCATCTTTTGCGTGCGACTAATCTCTTTCGGATAGGGATCGCAATGAGAGGCAAAGCTCTTCCTAATCCGTCTTAGTTTGTTGCACAACATCCAACAAAAAATTGGTAAAAAAGGGCTCAAAAGATGGCAATTTAGCATACCCAGGAAAATAATTGATATCAATCACAAGATACCTTCTGGGATTTTTACCATCTCTAATCACATCAACATTGAAAAGATTAAGTCCCAATCTTTCCCTTAACCCACTAGCCAACTCAGCAATCAAACTCTGGGGTGGCATTTCAGCCGTATCAACAGCACCACCACCACCACCTTCCTCGTAGTTTTGAGCACTCAAATTCGACACTTGAGAAAACGGCACAGACCCTTTAACCGTTTTCATATTCTCCTCAGAAATATCACACAAAGATTTACGCTTTACGCAATTAAAATGCTTCCCAGCAACATAAATCTTGAACACAACCCCACCGTGGTTCGTAAATTCTTGCAACATCATAGGATTATTCAACGACTTAACACCGTCGAAATCGAAAACTAGAAACAGATTGTGAGAATCAACAGTGCTATTAGCCTCCAATGGTTTTGCAATGACAGGAAACCTCAAACCCAGTTCCTCAATTGCTCCGAAATCGAATGATTTCGGTTCTTTCACAACAACTTGTTTGGGAATTTCGACAATGAAGTTTTCATTTTCAATAGAAAGATGCAATTGGGTCACTGATTCAAGCATGGTAAGACGATTATGAAGACGATCTATCAACTCAGGTGGATCAATGATGAGTGTGTTTGGGTGTTTGGTTGAGAATTCTTGCAATTGTTTCTTCCAATTTTGGGTGTGGAGTTTGTGGATGATGCAGTGGAAAGGACCTTGTTGGGATAAGGGTGTGGTGAGGTCGATTTGTATGAGATCGATACCATTTTGTTTGGCGTAATGGAGGAGTGAGGGTTGAATGAAGCTTTGAACTTTCTTGGGTTCAAGAGCATAGCCTACACGAGATGGAGATGCTGCATCACCTTCAGACATGGCTGTTTCTTCTTTCTTGATTTGTTGAAGGATGATGCGATTTAAGTTCTCTTGTGTTGTGACTAATCTCAGTTTCCTTAAGTTAGATTCTTTATAAAATTATGAAAATAGCAGTTCTGTCTGTACCTAGGCTGCTTTACATGTGTAAAATGTAAAGTTTAAGGAATGTCAGGTCGGCACAAAAGTCCACGTAGATACGGTCTTTTTTTATATTATTATTATATTCTTTCTCCTCTCAAGGCTCAGGCTTCTTGTGTCTGAATAATTAATAAAAGTTTTAATACAAATTATTTAGATGGAAAATATATATTTTATGTTTATGCTCTTACAAAAAGTTAAAATAAAATAAACTATTTAGTATCTGTCATACTAAACTATTTACTAGTAAAAATAAAATGTTAATATATTTACCCAATAGGACGTACATAGATGAAATATAAAAGTTTCTTCAAATTTAACTATATGGTTTGGATTCAAATCCAACTTTAAAAAAATGTTAAATTTTTTGAGAGAGAGCCTTATCGTTCATCATGGTCTTATCTAACTCGAGATATTGGTCTTTGTAGCTGCACATAAAGGATATTAAGTGACACAATGTATATTTGGGCGTGTACAAAGCTCGACTCAGACTGTTAATCCCCAACCTGAAAACGTCGGATCAAGTCTGATCCTGACTAAACGGATATTGGGTAGTGTTTTAGAAGCTATATAGGTGCTACTACTTCTTCATTAATTTATAATGTCAGTCTTAGTCTCTCACTCATTATCTCTCTTAAAAAAGATGGCTCACCTCACACCTCATATCACGAGCATTAGGTGCACCACACACAACATAATCAGCACCTCATGTCACGACTTCATTAATTTGATTTCATTTTTTTAACAGGTTTGTAGCTGCAGGTACAACACTATAATTATTTTGATGGCAAGTAGGAAAGATGAAATGAAGCAGACTGCTGTTAATTTGACGGTTGTGCTCTTTAATTTATGCACGTTTATTTTGGTAATTTAGTATGCAAACTGTATATCACTGTAGTGCTGATGAAGGACAAGAACAAATGCGCCATGACAATAATCTTGCTTAGTATGAGAGTTACGATACATCATTTTGGTAATTTAGTATCAGATATTTAAAACATGGTACATGCACTAAAACACGAGTTCTTACTATGTCCCCCACACAAAAAAAAAATCTTATCAACACTGTGAATGAATCTGATATGATACTGTCCGGTGAATATGATACTGTCTGTAACGTACATAACTCCCTTTGGATAAAATTAGGACAAGATAAGGAACAAGGCATAACATGATAAAAGTTATGCGGGACAAATGTGCCACACTGCCTAAATTAGAGAAAGAATAAATGGGATGTGTTCATGCAAAAGTTTACAGTATTTCTGCATTCCTATCACAATATTTTTTTTTCATTGGGAGAAGGCTTGGGAAATAATCTACATTAAAAAGAAAATGAAATACTGATACAATACAGTGGCTAAACTAACATCTCAAACAGCAAAATTGTGGCCTACGTATTCTTAAATAAAAGCAACATTCAAAACTTCAAAGGAATCAAAAGAGTTCTTCCATCAGTCAAACAACATAAGTATACACGAGAGGATGAAAGCACAAACCTATGCTTGTAATTGTATAGATTCGACTTTGTTGTAAGCAACATCCTTGACTTTCTTGTGGGAACCATGTTTTGATTTCTTTTTCTTTGAAGCAGTGTCATTTTCTAGAGTCTGATCCTTCTCTTCGATCCCATTTTCATGTCTAGATTTGTTTGATTTTCTTTTCTTCGAAGCAGACTTATTTTCAATAGTGTGATCTTTCTCCTCAATCCCATTTTCTTGGTCTGGAGCATCGATTTCAGACCGTAATGGAAACTCATCTTTTGATTTCGTCTGTTGGGTTTCTGGTTCAATAACTGACATTCCTGATAGAATGAAGTCTAACAAAAATGTGCTTCTTACAAGTCTGTCTATCCTGCCAAAGTGCCTCTGACTATATGGTATAAGACCTTCAAGGAGTTCACCGATCCCTTTAATCTGAAATGTCCCATAAAAAATGTTTGTCAAACCATTTGTTTGTTGCCTCAAAACCTTCCAAAGGTTATAAGATACACCCAAAAACATCCTGAGAAATTGAATGAAGATGCATATGCAAAAATCCCTACTCATAAATCAGTGAATATGAAAATGTTTTACCAAAAACAATGATAAAGTTGCATTATGTAGGGTTCAACATGCATCGGTTTATCATATATTAACATAATTTATCCTAATGACAATGCAATTTCTATCAGTTATAGATATCATCGGAGCTTTAATTGGTAACAAATATCATATTTCTAAAAGATTTTTTCATTTGTATTATAGCAAAGAATACAAACTAAATATGATTTTGGACTGGTTACATTTACAGCTTTCAGTGTCCGTTCAAGCCTCATATTCTGCCTGAATTAATCAGACTGTGAGTTTCAGTCTTTAAGGATCAGAATTGCATAAAGCATCTTAAAGGGCTAGAAAAACACCTGAACAAGATCTGTTGGAGGAAAGATGTTGAAAACTCTAAAAAGCACGAACTGTGAGACATAACAGAGCTTTGGTTTTGTATTCCACTCTCGAATATAGTTAAATAATAAACGAAGCTCTTCATTGCCAAAGGCCTTTAGTGCTCTGTCAACGTGATCTTCGGCCCCTCTCTTCCTGCACAAGATTCAGGTGTGCCAGTTAAGGATATGCCAGTAAGATTCAGATCACAAAATGGATAAGAGCTAACCTGCAAAGTTCTGCAAATAACTCCAAAAGTTTATGAGGTCTTCGCAATTCAAATGCAATTTGGACTGCCTTAGTATAGTCAGCATCTGATAGAGCATTCTCTAGCTCTTGACCTTTCAAAACTCCCTCTTCCTGTATCAAAAGTAGAAATCATGTTACTTATTGTTAAAATCTGGTCTTATTCGAAGAAATTGGAACAAACTCCCCAATTACAAAGATGTTGCAGAACTTCAAGCATATTATTTCTCCCTTGCCAAATGCCTCCATTCTCTCATAACATGCCTTATTACCTCAAGTCTCAACCTAATTTACTTAACTCTCACAGTGATAGTCCCTAACAGAGACCCAACACTTTTCTAACACACTGAGGCACACATGATTTGGAAGAGTGTTTCTCTCTAATGATTGTATTTATATTTCGATCTGTCTATGTAACCATCGAAATTCGTGCATTGTGTAATGAGGAATAATAATAATTGTATAATAACTTAGTAATCAGTACGTCATGACCTATCACAAGATATGACCTTTGATTTAACCTCAATGCTGTGTGGGAAACAAAATGTACAATCAGTTTAACTAACCTCTTTACGAAAAGCTTCTTCTTTATCAGCTGCAGTGGAGTCTAGCCATAGGTTGACAACAGCATCACTCCCACCAGTTGCAAGCGTTTCTGTTTTCCTGCCTACAGCCAAGGCCCAAACCTGCAGACCACATTTTTCAGCAACAGATAATAAGGGCAAAAAAACTCGAATTCCTTGTGTCATGAAAAATTGTGTGGAAAAAATAACAGGAAGGAGTAACTCATTATAACCTTATCGTTACAACTGCATTATGAGAAAATTCATGAATGAATCAAAACATCTTGGTGAATAGAGTATATCTGACAATTCATTCTAACTATATGGGACCTATATGATATTAATTGTTCATCAAGTACTAAAAATAAGTTATGATGATCATTCATAATATATATTATACATTATATTATTTATTCATATTATCGTATGGCCAAAACATAATCTACAAACTTAAATGTTTAAAATTTAAACATATGACTAAAAAAAATTGATTAAAATATTCCCTAAGTTTGGAATAATAAATTATCAAGAAAAGCATAATTTGAATGTTCCATAGCATTAATATAATTTTCTGGCTGACAAGTTGATCAATCAAATCTTAAACTTCAAATTAATAATAAAAGATTTAAAAACTCTCCTTAGAATCTCCAAGTATAGAACACATTTGAACACCATTTTTCCAGATATTTACATGTATCAACAGAAAAATATTATAGGTTCTTAAATCTTTAAGGATCTGTTTGGTTCCAATGAGGGAAGGGATTTTAATGGAGATATCAGGGGAAGGGAAGGAATTTTCTGGAGAGGCCCCCTTCCCCTTCAAATCCTCCCCAATATTAGGGGAGCCAAAATACTTATGAGGGATTTCGCACCCTCCAAAAAAATTGAAATGAACAAAGGTTTAAAAAAATCCTCCCCTCCAACTAAACAGGCCTTGAAGAAAAACCGCAAAAATGAGGAATATAAAAAAAGGATCAAGCAGAACCTTGTCTTCATGATTGTCATATGTGGCAACACATTCATTTGATTTTACAGTCCATAATTTTACCAAACCATCAGCACCTGAAACATTAATTGAGGTGATCACACAAGCAATCAAAATGTATTAAAAGAACAAAATCAGCTACGGGTAGCCTCATACCACAAGAAACAATCTGCGTTCCACGGGTAACAAACAGTGCTCTTAACACACTTGAAGTGTGCCCTTCAAATGTCTTCAAACACGAGCCATCAGATATAGCCCATATCCTTATTGTTTTGTCACCAGATGCTGTTACTACACATTGATCCACAGGGGAAAATTCTACAGACCAAATTCCTCTTTTATGTCCTTTAAATACAACTACTGATACTAGATCTGGAAGTCTCCAAACACAAGCAGTGCGATCCTGATTGGAAACACGAAAAAATAACTGATGGTGAATCTTAAAACAATAGGAAGAGTAAAGGAAGAAAGCCAGTGTAATGTAAGTAGTCTTCAGTCAGAACAAAATGATCACATGGTTACTATAATCAACAATGGGAACAGACCGCTTTTTAATACGATTAGTTAATAGAAAAAACCAAAGAAATCTGCAAGTCAGATATAATACCAACCTGAGAACCACTACATACTAAACTGTCATTTGGAGCAATAGCTACAGAATTGATATCTTTATCATGAGCTGCGACAACAGCTTTTGCTTTTAAATTAATTGGAGCTGCCACATCGTCCGAGAGACCATCTATACTCCACACCTTAAGAGTATGATCACTGAGAAACGTTCACAAATTCATAAGAAATAAATCTACACAGCATAGTAGTATCAGAAAGCTTGCACGATTAAAACCAAAGAATTCAACAATAACTCTGTAACATATTGGAACAGTGAGTTCATACAGCATAAAAACAGGGAAGTCAAATTTTATGATTTGGTGAAATGATCCATTGGTAGCAGACTATCTGGAAAGAGATAAATGTGGCTGTCTTCTTTAAAAGATTGGTAATACAGCATGGGTCAACCATAACATTCTCTAACATGTAATCATATTGTCACTGTAGCAAAACAGAGCTGCAGACAGCAATCAAACTTAACAGCAGATGGTTTTTGAAAATATTGCTTTCTAACTGGTTCAAGTCAATATTTCCTATGGGTGCTAAACAGCTGTTGTGAGAGAAAATAAGAGTGATAAGATTACTTATTCTCTTCCTCATATATGACATTATCACTTGAGAATAGATTAAAAAAACCAGGCATAACATAAATTTATTACAATTTTCATGCACTTTTTTCATTTTACAGTAATTGCTTTTGCTAATAAAAGAATTATCATGAGAAAACCCATATAAAGTACCAGAAACTTATGGAGAGTAAAAAGATAAATAAATTCTTGCTGTTGTGGATAAAAATATAAATAAATGCATCAACACTCACCTGCTGCCACTAACAAAGAAGTCGCGCTTTCTTTTTGAAAAGGCAATGGCTCCAACAGCTCCCATGTGACCTATACCGACTCCAATGCAACTTATACTTTCTGATTCCCACAACCTAACCTATACAGCATGTGGGCATTGTTATATAATTTTAAACGACCCTAACACAGTGCACTGCAAGCAAATTAGTATTATCAACGTATAAGGACACCGGTTTTTAACATTATACTAGAGCTGTTCCCATAGAAGAAAGTTCAAAGTCATGGTTGAGGCCAAAGAGGAAAAACTTACTGTATTATCTTTACTTCCGGTCACAATTAGGTTTCTCCCAGAACTTGATACACAGGTGTCGAGACATAGAATGATTTCGGTATGGCCAGATAAGACATAAGAACATGACATAGATGCAAGGTCATAAACCCGAACCTGCAAAGCTCGAATAGGGTAGTACATTAAAGGCCAAAACCTTAAACATCAAACTTGCTAGACTGAAGAATGGAGAATCAATGCACGAGAAATTGAAGGATGCTAATCAAATGTTGAACTTCTTACATTGATCGATCGTTCAAATCCCAATAAACGGGGTGTCCGTGTCTTCTTTATTGAAAATAAAGATACGTTTTTATAGAATTATAATTGTGGAATTTCAAAAAATTAGGACATATAGTTTTCTGATGTGATATTACACCAGTCTTTGTAAGACGCTTTTGACTAGCATTTTATTCATTTTTCTTGTTCATTTTTTTTCTCATTTTCAAATATTTTCTAAATTACTTGGATTATATTTTTGCTGCGAGGAGAAACTATAATCAAACAGTATTTGAATAAATATAAAAAATAAAAAAAAAACATTGTTACTTTATCTACATGCAAAATTGTGACATGATGTTAACAACAGCAGCAAAATTAGAAATGGGCATTCAAAAAACCAAACAAAATCTTTTTAATCCTTCTTGCCAAGCACATGGTCTCCAACAAGAACAAACAAAGTATGAAACCAGTGAGCTTTTGATGTCACACATGATATCACAACTTGCTCAAGCATAAATAAGACCATGGCAACATTGCAAAATTATCTTAAACATGAATAGTTGAATACAGCTTATTATCTTTGTGGATTGAAGATTTAAAAGTGGTCTTATTTCAAAAGTTGAAGCAGTCAATTACAGAATGAATGCATATAATTACGTTTCATCCTAATATATACATGCATCATGTTCAGCCCTTGATGCGTTCATTTCAATAACACACCATGTCAAATTTTTAACACAGTGAGCATAACAAACACTGCAAAAATTAACAATAAAAACAATACCCTGCACCCAATGAAAATTTAGCCTTTTTTCAGCATTGATATGTTCAAATTGACCATGTTGCTGAAAAAAGTTAAACTCTACTAGCATCATAACAGTTTACTGATTTCCAGATGCTTATACCTGTTCAAGATTTGTAGCAAGAGCGAGGAATTTTTCATCATCACCAACAAACTTCATATCTACAATCTCTTCATTGTATCCCACTAGTCGTTTGGTAAGACTTAATTGCAACAACTCTTCAGTCCAGTTTAGAGAGTAAAACAGAAACTGCTGATCTGCAGTCACACAAAGCAATCCTTGATTTGAGCCAAGCATAACAGCAGAAGTGAAGCCCCTTCGCGAACCATCCTCATCTACACTGTTTGTAACATCTGAAGCTTTTTGCTCGAACAAGCAAGCTGCACTGTTGATATTAAAAAAACTAAGTGCACAATTCTATCTTGATCGAGACCGTTTTGAAATTTAAAGACAGTTCACCTTTAGTTGGTAAAAATATTACATCAGAATAAATCTTCAGTAACAAACACAACTTTTATTACTATGTTTTTAATTCCAGTCCATGCATAACTCCAATATTTAATTTCAGTCAACCATTGACTAAGTTCAACTCATGAAAATTGTTATAGAACTATAAATGTTTTAGCTAATGGAAAACATCCATATATATTACCCTTCAGAACTCCATATGCGCACAATGCCCCGTTCACCAACTGTAACAAAATACAATGCTTGGGAACCAGCATGTTTTTTTGAGTTTTGCTGATGTGAATTTAAAGAAGAAGCAAAAGGACTCCCAGCACCGATTGCACAAACAGATTCAACTGCCTCGTTTGTGATGACAGTCTTCTTGTTGCTATAATCGTGAAGATCCCACAATGTTACAACCTGCCAATAAAATTCCAGGGTCCAGTGTGTCAAATTAATAGATTAAGTTCGTTTCAGTTCTGGTCTACTAGTAAAAATATAATCCAGACAAATTATGCAATCATGCAATGTGCAAAATTAAGGATACATCTCACTCAAAAATCCAAGAAAAAATATGAATTGTTTAAAGCATTTAATATACAGGTGTTTTAAAATTACTGGGACTCTAATACTTCTAGTTCCAAACAAAAAATAAAGGCACGAACTTAAAAACTTCAAAATGAATGAGTGAAGGAAAAAATAAAATGAGGAAAAGAAATAGCTCATTATGTGACCGTAGTATCACAAGTAAATTAGAACAAAAAGAAAAGTGGAGTCATATAAATCTTGCCTTATCTCTTCCAGCACTAAGCAATGTCCATCCGTCTTCAGATACGGCAATAGAAGTCACAGCAGAGCGATGATTATCTAGTGTTGCAATACAGTTCTTTCGCTTAGTCTTGGAAATATCCCAAACCCTTACAGTTGCATTATCACCCCCATCATCACTACCAGAAAAGAGCTGCAGACACCAATTCCATCAGGATAAGTTCAATATATGAAGGTGGATTCAGCACTTAGGAATGGTCAGAAACAAGTAATGACAGGGCAGGGGTAAATAAAAGAGTAAATTACACTCCCCTCCCCTCAAAGATGCTTGAAATACACTCCCCTCCCCTCTTATGTTAAAATATACAATTTCCTCCCTTGAAAAATAAAATTTACACTCCCCTCCCT
>Ga0099826_10001230_pt1 | contig 14961 bp, 7 predicted proteins | sample Mtrugardesep15_FD_76830 | JGI IMG/M metagenome (GOLD analysis project Ga0099826, IMG submission 76830) | Root nodule microbial communities of legume samples collected from California, USA - M. trunc garden sep15 | ecosystem: Host-associated > Plants > Roots > Nodule | place: USA: California... | reverse complement strand
TGCTATGTGCGAATTAATGGTATGTGCATGTTGCTGGTTTGGTTTAATTCCGTACTTGGAAAATTTTGAAGGCATCTTAATTTTTGTAGAACCAATATTATGAACTAACAAATGATATGATAAGGAACTAACAAATCGACGTCAAAAGCCATAAAGCGCGAATAAATCATCCACATAAGTAACTAACAAATGATATGATAATTATATACAAGAGATGATTCTAAAGTTTTTTTGTCTCTCTTTCAACCTATGGAGTTGCAGGCAGATACAGATTGTCCAAACCCTCCTTTCTAATGGAATAATGAACAAGACCAAGAGGAAAACCCATAGCTATTTTCTGCCAAACCGAATACTAACCTAAAAAGAGATAGAAAGCAGAAGATTAGTATTACTACTAATTTAAATCTATCTAGCAATTGTGTGATTTGACTAACAATCTTCGCAATGTAAATTTGATCTGATGCGTCTCAATATACATGATACAAGAGTTGACAGAGTCCACAGGCTCCATTGGTAATTTGGCTATAGGAGAAGCACTTGTAAGAATCTGGAATGCTATAGTAAACAAACATCCTCCCTCTCTTCCTGCCTTGAAGTAATCACCATTGGCTTTGATTCTAAAATCAAAATTTCATAAAAGAAAACGTTCGTAATTTATACCCATAAACGCGATTAAAAGAGTTGATAGACGGACACTTTATACTCGTCTGAACACTAGTATTATATAATTATTATAGTGGGGGTAGTTCAATTATTTATTTATGAGTTATTGGTATATCTCACATATATATTTAAAACTCTAGTATTTCGATCTATAAAACAATTTGGTAGTAGAGGTATACAATAATATAAGCTAACTCAATTCAAATTTATTGTTTGCAACTTGCAAGAGCTATTAATTTAAGGCAATGGTTTTTATTTCTTCGGAAAAAGACAATGGGTTGAAGCACATATCAAATTAATAATACTTTGCGCTTTTTTTTTAAAGCAATTACGTTATCATTATTGTATATAATAGTACTTCATTTGTTTATGTATTAGTTGTTGTTATATCTCCCTTTTACATATCTTATTAATACATCGGTTTTTAGTTTAATAGTTGTATATATTTAACATTTATCTAACAATGGAACTCAAGCAGTTAATAAGTTTTTCTAAAAAATGAATTATGCAAAAAAAAAAAAATCTAAGTTCGATTCTGGATGAAATAATTTTTTATGAAAAAAACAAAAGTTTAACCGAAATTTCCTCACCGTTATTAACATTTTCAATTAAAGCATTCCATTGGAATTGAATGGCTGATTGGTCCAAACATCTTACAGTTTTTTTTACGAATTTGTGACTATAAATAAAGGTTTAAATGTAAGCCTTATTCTGTGAGTGTTGAACAAAATATGAAATATCACAAAGTTGAGAATTTTAGTGGAGATTAAGAAAAGTTCAATATTAAAGAGTTATGGCAGTGAGCCAAGTGAAAAAATGTGTTGCGATGATGGTGGTGATTATGCTAGTTGTAACTCAAGCTCGTGCTTTTACGCCATATCTTAATTGTCGTTTCGAATGTTTAACGAGAACATGTTTCAGAGACATTTTCCATTATCGTTCATGCCTCAAGGGATGTTTTAAACAGTGCAAACATTTAAGGAAAAACTTTTTAACAAGGGCGGATAATTGATAAATTAGCTTATAGTTTGTTTATAAATGATAGCTCATAGCTGATAGTTTAGATATTGTTATTTGTGATATTGATCTGATTTTACATCATCGAGATAAAATTTATACCATTGAATTTATTAACGAAAGATTTTTCATTTCTATGAGATTAAATCCTGAAGTATTTATTTTAAACAAAAGAGAAAGAAACTGATGACAAGTGATTAATTATCTATAACAATATAAGAGTCTTTAAAAAAACAATATATAAGAGGAATGAGAGGGCTAGATTTTTCGTTATTTCAATTATATCCTTTAACCATTTTTTTCTATAACAATGAATATTGTTGCTTTCATTGAAAAAGATAAGAGTTTAAACGTCACAAATATCTATACATATAATTTGATCAAAATCCGACTAATTTCAATTAATCCTTAAAAACAACTAGTTTTAATTAAAATAACCACTTAAACTTAACTCAATTGTTTATTTATTCTAGCACAATTTTCATTATGATAAATCTTGTATATTGTTGTAACAATGACAAATTTGTTCCTGCAAAGCATTCTTCAGAGTTAATGTCATTATAGTTTAAATGTGCTCAACTGAACCATGACTACATCTTTTGATCAATAATCCTTAGCATAGTCTTATTCTTATGTTATATACCTTACTGTCTTTGTTTCTGTAACCTCTCTCTTACAATATTTAGATTCGATTCGATTTCATTTTAAAAATTTGTCAGGATTTCCATAGATTACTATCAATCATGATTTGGTTCTTCACCTAGCTAGCTGAAACAATTTTCTCAATTAAAGCCGTATCCAATGCTAATTAGTACTTACTTTCATTCAGCTAGAACAAGATCCAACTCAACTCGCATTTTTTAATGTGCTTGTGAATTTGTGGAATTGTCTTAATTTGAACATAAAATGGGGTTCTCATACCTTAAATAAATTTGACATCTTTTTACAGAATAATGTTTGTACTTGGTTTAAACCTTAAACTATGCAATTTTTGTTGTAAATTTCAATGTTATGTTATATATATGGCATACGGCTATATGGGTGATTTGGAGAGCAAGAAACAATGTTATTTTCCACATCCGAGAGTGTCGGTGGAGGAGGTAAAAGTCCTTTCTTTGGAGATGGACTTTATCTAAGATTAAAGATTCCATCTTGTTTGTACTACGAATGATGTTGGAACCCGAGGTTTTGCCTAAGTAGATGTTAAGGATACGAGGTTGGAATACTTAAAAATCATATTAATTCATTTTTCTTATTAAATGTATTACATCTATTCAATGATTCACTATAATATAATAATATTACTTTATTTGTTTATGTATTGGTTGTTATATCTAACGTCAAAAGAATATGGTTGTTTTTTGTTAAGAAAAAGGAAAATAGTTGTTTTTCTTTAAGAAAAAGCAAAATAGTTGTTACATCTCATTATTTACATATTTATTTAATTAACACATCAGTTTTATTTTAAAAGTTGTATATATTTGATATTTAACGACCAATCAATTGAACACGAACGGTTAATGAGTTTCATCCAAAACTAAATTGTTCAAAAAAAGAACAGTTTTTATTTTAGAAGTTGTATATATTTGATATAGTTTGTGAGAAATCATCCACATAAGGAACTAAGAAATAATATGATAATTAATAGTTTATATTTATATACAAGAGGTGATTCCAAACCTTCCTTTTTATGGAATAAGCACTACCTATTTTCCAACAAACCAAATACTAACCTAAAAATAGATGGAGTAGAAGATTATTATTACTAATCATTTAAATCTATCTTAGAAATTTTCTAATTTTGACTAACCATCTTCGCAATTTAAACTTGTTTTGATGTGTCTCAATGTACATGATACAAGAGAGTTCATAGAGTCCACAGACTCCATTGTTAATTTGGCTGTAGGAGAAGCATTTGTAAGGATTTGAAATGCTATTGTAAACAAAGATCCTCCTTCTGTATTTTTCTCTTCCCGCCTCGAAGTAATTACCATTTGCCTTGACTCCAAACCATCAGAAACAATTGAAAATCCTGATGGCAGTATGGCAAGATTGCTCGAATCGCATCCGGTCATCACAGATTGAATACCAGTAATATCCACAGGTGCATATACCACCATTGACTCATAAGAATTTGTGCAGCTATCTTGCAGTATCCACATATTGTTTTCTGTTGATTTAATTGTCTGCAAAGGGAGAAGAAAAAAACCTCTTATTTTTCATAGAAGTTAGAAAATGTTTTAAATGTAACTTGCATTTTGTTCAATATGTTCAGTTTTGAATATTGAGTAACTTACTTGTATAGTTACTGCATTGCCTCTGTCTTGTCCTTTGGCTAAATTTGCAATGGATTGCACTGTCCCCCCACTAGACATTATATCCCACTGTCATTAACCATAATGTCTATTTGTTATATCACTTCCTAAAACATCTCAGGTAAATATCTACAAGGTAAAATATGATTGAATCACTATATTAAACTCGGTACCTCAGTTCGACGAGTTTCGTCCCTCAAGAAATCAAACAAAACATTAGGAGATATAGGCAACCATATAGAAGAAACTGCACAAACTATCAATCCAAGAGGTTCACTAGGATCATTCAAGTTCTTTCTAGAACTAATCCTTATGTCTTCTCCAGTTTTACTAGTAACTTTAGTCCATGTATGGAAGCTTGAAGCACTAATTGCTTGGCAGAAACTCCATGTCATTCTTTGTGCCAACTTCAAAATGCTTTTTCTTCCAGCCAATGTGGCAACACCTAACATTTTGTTTTCATCACCAATCATTTTAGTGTACAATATTTACTACTTGGTAATAAAGTACTATTTTACAAAATAACATTTTTCTTATGATAACTCATTGCTCACCAGTTGAATCCTTCATGGGAACGTTTGTTGCCATGAAGAAAACTAGACGTTCGCATTGAAGTTGAAGGGTCGCAATCCAATGCCTTGCCCCAAAAGCTAGGCCACTGTTGACAATGGTGCGATACATTGAATGAACTACACTCTTTTGGCACTCTAAATGCTCAACCCATACTACCTATTTAAAGCCAAAAGAAAAATCAATATTCAAAATCATTTTGCATAAACATCTACATAAACATTCATATAAATAATATTTATTTATTTTTACATTATGCTCCATACATTATGTAACAAAAATGGAAAGAAATTAGAACTTGAATTAGTGTTATACATACTTTGCAATGTCCATTTGACTTATCCTCAATAATGCAACCAGATGGGCGTTTTCTGCATTTCACTAGGGACTTGTCAATATTTTCTTCTACTTTGTCTATAGACACATCAACAATAGCCCATTTTTCACCACTCAACTGTTTGCAGTATCTGACAAAATACACTTCTCTAGTTGGAACCATTGGTGTTAACATTTGCAACTCAGCAAACATCTGTACGTACCAAATACAAAGTTGAGGTAAGAGTTTTGTGATTTCATGTCCAAGTTAAGTAGTATATGCTCTGTGCCACTACAGTATTTATCATTTGAAAACTGTACAATATGTCCACATCTTAGAATTTCCTCTACCTTTGTTTCTATTTCCATCTTCAAGTGTTGTACATGGAATAAATTTTACTGCCTTATTTTATATGTATAGTTGTTTAAAAATCATGTATTTAATCCAAAGTACTTTATTTAATCCTAGAATTTTAATTTAAATTGCATTATAGAATTTCATGCTTTTTCCTACTAATTAGACATTGCACATTTTTACAACATTAACTATTTTCAAACAAAAGTGAAAAAATTGAACATCCTTGTATCCTTAGGTATAGATATATGCTACAAAGCATATGGTTTTAGATTTTGGATTGGACCTAAATCAACTTTATAAAACTAACTTGTAAAGTGGTTAAATACACACCACTTATAAGTCATGGAGTGACCACACTTTGTTGTGGTTAACAAATCACACAATTGAACACCGGTGACCATTCGATTAAGATCGAACAATTAGGATTTAAGTTTGGTATTTTAAAAATTATATAATATAAATTAAATCTGCTTTTTCTAGACGATCTGATCAAGATTGGACGACCACTAAAGTCCTGACAGTGTGAATGTGTGAAAAAGTGGCAGCATGGAAATTGGAATCATAATTTGTCATGGAGAGCGAGAGATTCCAATGAGATGAATTAGACAAGATATGGAGGAGAGGAAAGTTCCAAGTGTTACTAAAGTCTAAATGACATTGAACTTTTTATATTTTATGTGTCTTTATCTATATTTCTGTGAAATAGATAAATAAAGGAACTTAAAAGTTGACAAGAACCTTCACTACTAAAAAGAAAGATTAATGCATGTGTTAAGAAACCATACTATAATCAAAATCATATAATTATACCAAAATCAACTTAATCTTTTTTTATCTACTAAAACATTTACCACATTAGAATAAAATTTTCAAATATAAGAAATATCATTTAAAATTACAATGTACCATCATTTTCTTTTGCTTGTCGTGTTTGGACCACTTATAATAAAATAAAATATCCATATCAATAAATCCATGTATGAACTGTTCCTTTCAGTTTTACAGCAAGAAATAAATTTTATTTCAGACATTTGAAGTTAAAATCAGTGAATGAAAACGACTGAAGTTCTAAGGTTTTATGAAATCTTTCATTAACTAATTAATAGTTAGTGTGTGAATATTGTAAACTTTATAATGTCTTTTTTGATAGGTACTCATAAAAATAGTGGTAACCATTTACCCCTTACCAGTTGCACTGCACCATTCTTGTTAGAACCTTCTCCTTTGCATATAGTGTCAACTGTTGCTGCCTTAGATATTAAACATGGAAACATTTCCTTCCATTGATTCTGCAAAAATAGCACAATAAGTAAATATTGTTAAACTTCTACAAAACAAAAAGATATAGTATTTTTTTTATGTGCATGCAAATTTTTGAACAGACCATATATTTCATATGGTTCAAGGATATGATATATAATTCAATGTATAAGCATTAACTTATGTCTTACAGCATCAAGAAAACATTGGACAATCCGAGGAAGATCTGCAAAAACAACTCCAGTATCTCTTGAAGCTTCAATGGATCTCTTTGGTCTTCCATGATCTGAATTTTCAACTGCAAACTCCTTCATATATTCATCATAGTTAAGTATTTCACGACCGGTCTCTAAGCTACGTAACCACATTGGTTCACCCATTGTAGCCATCTTTATAAGCTCCTCCATTGCTTGGTTTACTACATCCATTATCCTAGACTCATCAAGACCAAAAATTCCAGTATAAAAATCCAAAGAGCTTTTAATATTCTCTTGGTCGTGGCTAGTGGAACATGAAGGTGACATTGTCCCTGATGCATATTTTCCTAACGCTGCTCTGAGCCTCTCTACCTACACATGTGTCAATTTAGAGTGTCATTTTTCAATCTATAATTTAATTTTTATTGTAAGAAAATAAAAAAAATTAATAGACATGATAAAGTACTAGCTAATTACAGATAATCAAAATGATTTAGTTGACATGCATTAAAAAATAATAGACATGATAAACTACTAGCTAAAAAAAATGAAATATATTAATCAACAGAGCTCCACGCCCGCATAAGAAGTGTTAGGCTAGGACTCAAATAAAATTATATGAGTTACGATCAACCAACAAGGGGCCAAAACCGCTACCAGCTTAATACAAAAGAATTAGTGAGGAATCATAGTAAAACACTAAATGGGATTGGCCCATTGGTGATAATATAACTTTGTTTTATATCGTCGATCGATCATAGCTATTGGATTATTTTTAAACATCATACACATTATAACATCTGATTGGTTGACATTGTAAAAAATATTACACCGGTGCAACAAAATTAGATATGCATTGTCGGTGTGGAATAATTTTAAAGGATATGCATGGTCAGTGTAGAATAATTTTACGACATCCAATAAAAATCCATTATTTTCTCATATTACCTCATTTTTTAAGATATTTCGAAATTGATAGTAAGACATGAAAAAACCGCAGTCTCTCATTAAACTTGATTGTAAAATTGTTTTACACCCGACAATTATATTCTTTTTTCTTCCAATAGTGTAATAAAAAAGTGATGATGTTTAGTATGAGTTATTTCTAATCTTAACCTCAGCTTTGAGTTTGGCATTTTCAATACGTAGTTGTTGTTCTTCAGTAGCCATGGCACCATCTCTATTTGTGGTGGGGACCCCACAATTGGGGCAACAAGCCTTATTTATGGTCTCTCGTAGGGTCTTATTTTTCTCCCTTAGTTTCTCTATTTCTGATTTCAACAATGAATTTTCATGTCGCTCTTGTATTGCCTGAAAAATGTAACATATGTAGTGCTTAATATTATCGTTAAATTCACTTAATAATTAAAATGCAAAAAATAACACAATTTTTTTGAGTTGATCCAAATAATACCTTGATTTGGGTACGACGATTTTGGAACCAAAATTTGACTTGCCTTGGAGCAAGGCCTAATTGCTTGCTAAGTTGCTGCCTCTGCTTTTCATCAGGATGTGGTGATTCTTTGAAAAGCCTATAATATTACATTCACCATTCATGTAAGTTTTTATTTATTTATTTATTCAATTTAATTTATTTTTCACAACATGCTTCAATTCTTAGATGTAGAGTGGTCCAACAAATGGTGTTTGATAATGCAAATGCCAAGTACACCTCTTCAATAAATATAGCACAATCTTATCAAGAGGTAAGTGGGGAAAAATGTTGTACAAAGGCATAACCATACAAAAAAAAATAATACATTTTTTTTGACAAAAAAAATAAAAAAAATACATTGCCACTGACTTTTCTAAACCCTAGTTGATTAAATCGTTAATTTAATTCATAATCAGATTATGGTTAATTTGATCACACGAGTTAACCAAATTTTCAACATAAATTAAATTAATTTATATTCAATTGAATTAGCATATTTTTACACGTGATTAACAATGAAAAAGTAGGTGTGATATATTTTTGAAACCAATAAGATATCAAATAAATAAATAAAGCAAAAGCTGTTCAATATATTATAAACTACGCCAATCACATGGACAATATACTATATAACACTGAAGAAAAAGAAATTTCATTGGTAACATCAAATTAGTGACCTATGCACTTAAAAAACTTACATAAATAAGAACCATAATCATCACACTAGTCATTCTTTTATTCAAACAAATATAACTATATTAATCAAAGGTATCTCTTAAGGAACCTAGACAGACACTATGGTGATCATAGAGTACTGTGCATGTTAAGATATAGTAGGAACTAAAAAAAGAAAAAAATATAAGAAACTCATAACACTGAATTCTCAATAGTCACACTCACGGGTGATTCAATGATATTTGCCTTTTAAATTAGTACATGATACACACTTGTTAAAAAATTTATTAATTATCAGTATCCTTTTTTTGACAAACTATAAAAAATAATTAATATTATTTATTATATTTTTGTTATTTAAATTGATAAATAAAATGAGCCAAATAAAAATTCTTTAAAGTGATATGTAGTAGTACTATTATGGAGGAGAGTATTAATTGTCATCCAAACAAAATAGGCACACGAATAGAGGGAAAAAAAGAGAGCATAGAGGATTATACTATACGCACGCTTCCATGACTCTGATCTGTTCAGAAGTGTGCCTGTGATATTTCTTCCTTTTCTTCTTCTTGTTCTTATTATCACCATCACCATCACCATCACCTTCATCATCTTCATCTTCATCTCCTTCAAATTCATCCATTGATTTTGATTTAGTTGGACCTGAATACTCACTACTAATTTCCTCCACACGTTCACCTCCTACTGTACTCCCTTCCTCCCCTTCTTCCACCTCCATGTTACTAATACTCCCTCCTTCACCCTCCGCTGCCGCCGCCCCAGCATGGCGAAAAATCCCTGCCTAATTATAGCAAAGAAAAAAATATGTTAGAACTTAAGTCTACGAAGAAAGTCCAACTCAAAATTAGTTCATTCAATGGAAAGTCTCAAAACTTTTAAAAGAAAGCTTAGGAAGAAAAATTATTATTAATAATGGTGGACAAAATAAAAGAGACCCTAATAACTTAAGTCTCACTTGAAATAATTTTATCTATCCGATGTGAGACTCTTAGCCAAAGAAACATGTAAAAAAAATGAAGCATAAAATATGGAATAAATATTAATAGCTAGGTTGGTGAGTTAAAAACATGAAACAAGAATTTAACTAGAGGTACAAAATTTAAACATAAAACCTAATGTATATGTGAAATAAAAAACTATTGAAGAAATGTGAAGAAGATGAAATAAAGAAGGGAGTTAGTTATAGTTAGGACTTACAAGGCTAAGAGAGAGAGCTGGAGAGGGAAAGAAGTCTCTGGCTTTAGAAGAAGAAGGAGGATTATTATTAGACATGTCTTCTGCACACATTGACAACGTTGGTGAAGAAAGAAGTGTGTTGTGTTTTTTAAGGAGCAAAAGTAATGGTTGTGTCATTTGAGGTTTTGTTGTTGTCTAAGATACATAACTATAACTATGGAGAGAGTGTTTTGGGAGTGGCTACAAGCTAAGTAAATGAAGAAACGAGGATAGAGACGTAGGTGAGGGGACTGCACAATTTAAGAATATAAAAACAAAAGTGAAGGAACTCGCTTTGCTTTTTTATTTTATTTTATCTCCATTAATAATCATTTTCATTATTATAGTATTTCTATATATTTTATGGTTTTTGGTTGTTCCTTGTGTAAAATGTGAAGAGGGAATTGGTGGTAGAGTGGTAGGATTGAACGTTAGATAAAATGAAAGGAGAGTCAACACTCAACTAACATTGGTAAGTTGAATTTATGGTTCCAACGGTTTTGTGTTTTGTCACTAGGGTAGGGGCTGCCTTTACCTTATCACCTCAACTCTATTGGATTTAAATCTTCCACCATTTTAGATGGAAATAAATAGAATAACTTTAGTTAAAATTTGGATAAATTAGAAGAGATGATACTGTTTAAAATGAAAGAAAGAAAAGTAAGAAAATAAATCAAGAGAGAAATGTAGACAAATGAATGTTAGAGAGCTTTGTCCAAGTCTCAACTATATTTTTCTTTTTGTTTTTAGGGTTATCATAATATTGATACGAAGTTTTTATTTTCATACACATGAGTTAAAAATTAAATTTCTAATTACATGTTTAAATGGTCCAAATCTCTTACCACTTGAACAAATCTATGGTTGGTTCCTTTTTATCCCTTTAATAACTTCATTATTTTAAAACTTCACCTTGCTTTCTTAACTTTGTTTCCTTGTATTTTAGTCCCTTAAGTTTTAAAGTCATACAATTAAATCTTTTTTGTGAATATTTTTTGAGTTTGTCAAATGTGTCATATGTGACATAAATTTACTAGCAATCAATTTGGGATCAGTTGCTTGTTTTGTTTAGAAGGGCGGTTCATATGTGAAATATCAATGCATACCCGAAAGCCTTAAAATCTAACTTGGAGAAGAAAGAAAAAAATGAAGTAAAATCCCTCTATCTATAATCTAGGGAGAAAATAAACGATTGGCCGTAAAGAAACAAATATACCAAGTCACTTGGTAAAAAGAAATGATATTTGAGACAATTTTGTCTCAATTTTCTCTTTCATATTCATATTATATATATATTTTTTTTATTGTTTTGATTTTTGTGTCAAGGATAAAGATAATTATCGCGAGACATATTTTCACGAGCGTATCCCGATTGTGATTCCCCTGTATGTCAAAAAAACAAAACTGTCCCATAACCCCCATGATTTCCGAACAGCAAGCATTTTTATTGGTTAAGCACTATTCGCGATCTGCTCGAGGCACTTTCTCTCGGGGTATATAGCAATACTCTTGTGTCAATACATATATTTCTTTATATATTTTGATTGTCCCACTAATTATATCAAAAAGTGGTTGTTCAAATAACATCTCTTTTGTTAAATCACTTTAAACATGTGTAACATTTGACATGTTTAACGAACTCATACAGAACATCAACAAAAATAGCCAAAATATATAACATTTATCATTTAATGAACCAAAATAAAATAGAAGAATCTTAAATGACCAAAGTAAAATCTAAACATAATTTTGAGGGGCAAAAATCTAAAAATAATTGAAGGTTCAAAAATATTACTTAGCCTTAATTAAAATAATAAAATAGACAAATACATTTTCTTTTGCTAATATCAATACATTTTATAATATACTCTTTTTGTAATACAATGAGTATTAAGGACAATAACATGCATGAATTGAAGTTCGAATACAAGATTATCCACTTTTCACACTTTTGTGTGAACTCAATCACTACAAAAGAAATATTAATTATTCTTTTATTCTTGTTTATTATGTGCTCACATGTTTATAAATGATTGAATGAGGACACAATTAGTTTCTAAGAGGAGAGGAAACTGTGAGATCCATTTTGTCTGAGAAAAATGAGCCGTCTTCGATTTTATTTTGTTTTCCATGTTCCACTTCTTGGTTTCTTGATCTGCAAGATACAAATATTTATTACACAAGTTAATGTTGATATTTATTATAGGCCTATTGATGATTTATTATTAATTTATTATTAAGATACAAATGCAATCACACAACTCCATAGTTAAAAGTTTTGGTGTTATGTGGGTTATGATTGAGTTTATATCTGCAATTCAAACCAAGATATAGGCACAATGCCTTCCTTTTTTTCCTGCAGTTTTTGTTCATTTCATTAGTCTTGGTGGTTGAGAATGGTAGATAACTTGAAGCAATCACATGATCTCCAGCACAAACCTAATAGAGAATAGCATTAATTGATTTGAAGTTACTTTCATACCTCTCTCTACTTTATCTCTTCTTTTTTTCGTTTTAAATTACATGCACCCTTTTCATAAAGAAAGCAAATAAAATTAAACACCAAAAATCTCACAGGAAAGGAGTATCTTGCTTTCTTTGTTCTGAAGCCTTTGTCACTTTCTTGCAAATTAAGTTTGGGGTCACAAAAGAATAAAAAGATACTCTATAAAATAAACAAAATGTGTCAAAAAAATAATATAAACAAAATGAACAGAACAAGTGAAAGACAAACAAGAAACTACTAGTTATACTTGTGGCTTATAGTTCATAGAACTTTTAAGTAATAAAATGAAAAGCAAGGTTATAATGACTATCAAAATACAACTTCTATATATGTTCATGCACTCTTAATTATACGTATTAATTTGATAGATTAACTAAAAATTTGTTTTCATATTCTATTACAGCATTAACTCAAACTAAATAGGTTTAAAACGTTAACCTCAAAGAGACAACAACAAAATCCCTCATAAATTGAAAAAAAAAAATGTATGTATCACACCTTAATTGGTACATCAAACAAATAAGAGCCTAATCAAATTAAATACAATGTGCATTATCACACACCTTAATCGGCATTGCCTATGACTATAGCTAGAACACATTGTTTAATTAGAAGTATATCTAACAATAAAGCTTATTATAAATCTGTAACATCCAACACGACACGTAATTCAAGGAAATTGACAAGCTACATATAAGACAACATAATCCATAACAGGATGATAGAGATCCACGTTGATGTTTTGCATTCTGTCATATAAACTAGGATGTATGAGCATGATTTTGTTTAGTTATTACAAAAATTCAAATCACTTTCATCTAACTTTGAGAGACAGATAGCTTTGAAGAGTAGATGAAATAAATGGAGCCTCATGCCTCAAGGAAACTAAAATAAATGCCTAGCTAACATGGGTATAGCGCATCGTAGTTTACTAACAAGCGACAGATTGCTTACGCTTCAGAGTATTTTGTAAATTGGATCGTAGTATTTAAGTACAAGTTGTAATTTGTAACTCTAAGTTAGAATAATAGAAAATCATTGTAGACACTACATGGTCAGAGATGTAGACACAATTGACCGAACTTCGTGATCAAATCTAACGTATTCTCGATTTTCACATATAATACTACCATGCACATATATGAACATTATACAAAATCAAATCATGGTGATTGCAACTTACTTTCCATCTAGAAAAGACTCTCAAAATTTTACCCTTGTAACATTTCGAGTAATTTTTATATGTTTTTAGGTTTAAACAAGAAAATGGTCATTTTGAAATTTTATTATTTAAACTAAATAAATTTTTCTTTTGAAGGAAAAATACTAGCTAGCATGTTCAAGTAAATTGCTTTGTTTGGGGATTTTAGTCATTTAGGATTTATTGATTATCAAGTTGCTTTTGCCCTTATGGAATGAATAGGTAAATTATTTCTTGAAATCGCAGAACATCATTTAAAATGATCTCTCAGTAAACTTTTGTTGTTGGAGACAATGATGTGACACGTTGACAGAATATATCATGTTGCATGCTGGTTCCATATCAATGTTGGCTCACTAAAATAATTTGCATATGAAATTTAGGTTATCTCTTTGACAAATTTGTCATTAATTCCTATTGTGCATGAACTACTTATGGTAAATTGTCCCCTAAGGATTAAGAGACCTATTGAGAAACATGGCATCCATAGATAAAACGGTGAAAAAGCTTAAACAGACCTTGTATTGATAATTGTGAACAATCTTAGGAATGAGAAAGTTGAAAGAAAAAGAGTACATTAAAGCAATAGGTAACTAAGAGTCCTAATAACCGACTAACTACATTTTCAATAAGACCTAAATTTTATAGACAAATTAGTCTCTCATATGATCATATGATGACATTGATGTGAGATCAAATCAAAGTGACCATATTTTCACTTAACATACTCATAAAAGTAAAAGTTAAAGATTAATTGGACTGCCACTTTACAATTTTAAGGGTGTATTTATTAAGTTGAAAAAACAAGAAATCGTTTTTTATCCATGCTTAGACCATCCACAATGCAGCACTCCACTCCATTTCAGTGCTTAAACGAGTCCTGACGGTACACATTATTCGTTTTATAATTAATACTTGATAAACATTCGGTCTCAACAACCGAGCACCTCAAAATAATTATTAATTGGGTTCCTGCAAGAACTCTATATCATTACATTTTAACAATAATTTATATATTCATTCATAATTATATAATTTTAAAATATTGAAATAATATAATTATAAATTATGAAAAAAGTTAAAACTTGAAAAAACAATATAACATAAATGATGGTAAATTATTTGTTGTTTTGCTTAAATCCCAATCACTGTATATTTGTTTTTTTTTTCATTCAGATGGGTAAATTATTTGTTGTTTTAAAAATAGTTTTGA
>Ga0099826_10001229_pt1 | contig 14961 bp, 9 predicted proteins | sample Mtrugardesep15_FD_76830 | JGI IMG/M metagenome (GOLD analysis project Ga0099826, IMG submission 76830) | Root nodule microbial communities of legume samples collected from California, USA - M. trunc garden sep15 | ecosystem: Host-associated > Plants > Roots > Nodule | place: USA: California... | reverse complement strand
GATGTATAAGTCAGGAGCTAGTCTCGTGCTTTAGAGTTTTCATCTGTTTGATTCGGCAAAATTTTGTACTTTATCCCAATAGTGGATAGTGATCTACACATGGTGTAATTTGTGTTGTTATGGCTTCTTGAATGAATGAAATATTTTTCGACCAAAAAAAAAAAAGCCCCAATTTGAAGATATCCTTGCATTAATGAGTATACCTTGGGTAATATACATGTTTGTGAGACTCACTGTGATTTCAATATGAAACTCATGTATGTTCATGAGTATCTTAAATTAATTAGGCTTAATAGCATTTTTCGCCCCTTAACTTTCACGAAGTTGCGATTCTTGCCCCATAAAAAAATTACAAAATCGTCCTTTAAGTTTTGCAACTGTAGCAGTTTTGGCCCCCCAAGGCAAAAAAAAAACACGTGGCACCTCACTTAGGGTGTCACGTCAGCGTTGATCGAGTCAAAATTGGCCTTGAGGGCCAAAACTGCCACAGATGCAAAACTTAGAGGGCGGTTTTGTAGTTTTTTTTCTTAGGGGGCCAAAATCGCAACTTTGAGAAAGTTAGGGGGCTAAAACTGCTATTAAGCCAATTAATTATCCTATGTAGTATATGACAGAAACCACATGTTTGGGTTTAACTCTAAAACCAAATATTCAAGGGTTGAACATCATGGAAATATACAAATAACTTGTTGATTTGTATTAAAATCTATAGGACCCGTGCGATCTAGTAGTTTTATGAAATTTTAATTGTAAACTGTAAAAGTTACTTACAATTTTGTGGAAGATTACTTGGAATGTAATGCGGGGCGAACTCATGTTAAACTCGAAAATATTAAAAATGAAGGCAAAAATTGAAGGCTTAAAAAGGTAAATGGTAAAAAGTGTATAATTGAATTTTTTCAAAGAATTGCAAGGGCGAGCTATATATATTTTTTTAAGGAGGGAGTGAGGTATATATGTTGTGGAATAGGAGAATTTTCCAATCTAATTTTATTGGCCCTAGATTTAGAGACTTGGCCGGATAACCTATTTGAGTACGGTACTCAAAGCTGTAATTTTAAAACAAAGTTGCACTATTTATATTTATATTAATATTAATATTAATATTAAGTAAAAAAACAAGTTCACTCTTGAGAATCCAAATAAATAATGAAAGGAATATCTGGTGTAATGAACAGTCTAAACACCTAGTGCAAGCATAGGCTAACAAAAGAGCATATGTAGCTCTAGCAAGAAACCAAAATTTATAAAACATAGTAAAACAACATAGTAATTTATTATAGAACAATAAGACGACCGAATAACAACTCCCCCACCCCAAGGAATAAGTATATGATTAGGGCAATTACCTAGATGCTTCAACCTCTCAAAGTTCAGAAGAAGTTCACAAGTCATAGAAAAACTCTAGAATATAATCTACTACTATATTGAGTGTCACATATGTTGTGACACAGAAAAACAAATCATAAGTTATTATATTAATACATGCCAACATTTGAACTGTTGGTGTAATCCAATATATCATATCAAATAGTTCAAAATTTCACAAATATTATTTTTAATAAGTGAAAAAAAGTATTATGATGAGTATGAGAAATCATACATATTACTGTCAATTAATTACTTGAAAAATAAAAAGTAATTCAACCCTCTAAACGTGAAAAACAAATATTGTGCAAGCCAAAACAGCACATTGAATTAATTGGCATGTGCTCTTCTTGTCATTTTTCTCCAGCCGCCTGACTCAAATAAATAATGTAGAACGGTAGTGAGTCTTTTATTAATTAAAGAAATACGTTATATTCTTTTTAAATAGATGAAACGATAATAATCACTCGAAAAGTAACATTCATGAGTGAGGATTTCTGGTTTGAATCATGGTCAAAACATCAAATCTATTAATCTAAATATGGATCGAACTGAACCGAACTGTTTTGAACCGAACCAAACTGTTTCAGTTTAATTTTAGAATTGTTAGTGATGGTTCAATTTTTTTTTTGTCTTTGGTTTGGCTTGGTTCAATTTGGTTTCGTTTTTTTGTTTTTTTGCCCAGCCCTACTGAGCACTTCTAAATTGAAGGAACAATGGTACTCTGATCACTCTAAATTGACATTATGAATACTCATAAACTGAAAGGACAATAATACTCCGGCCACTATGATACTAGGACCATAATTATCGAAGGCACTCAAAAAAAATGGAAGAAGTGGTTTGGAAGTTCGTCGAAAAAAAAGAAAAGACAAAGCTTGAAAATGCCCAAGGCTTTTGTGCACTTTGAAAATAGTCTTGAATACTTCATATATAATGTTGAAAACTAACTAATGTGTGAAACTAAGCAATATGAAACTCTAACGTTTTTCAAATTACACTCACTAATACACTCTACTGTCCAATGTGGGATTCTAGAGACTTTATGTTCCAAACTATCCGTTTATTTTTGCAGTATTTATATCCCTTTAACTCTCTCATTTCTTGACAAGATATATAGCATTTAGCTCACTTAAAATCACGTGAATAATATTGTTATGTTAATAGTTTTGCCAAATTAGTTTCATGACCCACGACAAAATGAAATAGAAGGCATGCGGGGTGGTGGGGCTACCTTATAAACGGGGTCCACAAAATCAATGGGTATCAAATTTTAGGTTTTGGGCCCACCATATCAGAAGCCCTAACCGGTACTATTTTACCCTCCAATTTGTCAACTCATCTTTATTCTTTACTGTTATGTCGTTGGCATGGCTCTTTCTCAATTCTCTTTTCATTTGTACAATGCTATAACAAAAGAGTTGCAGATAATAATGTTGATGAAAATTTGGTAAGTGGCACGTGGCACACGTGAGGACTTTGGTTTTTATAGTGTAGGGTTGAGTCTAGGTGTGGATCTAGATTACTAGGGTATAGATGTGGGACCATTCCATGTTCATTGAAGGTCCAATAGTATATGGTCCACTAACCCTAACCGTCCAAGATATATGACACCTATTATTCTCTCTTGATAGTTGATTGTAATAACTTGTAACTTGGTAAGTAAGAACATCAATTTTGACTTGCCTCTTAAAGAATTTGTGATGCATGCGTGACTTTATAGGACATGTAAATTATGGAAAATGGAATCGATTTACCAAGATAACAAAACAAAATAGGATACAAACATTACGTCCTATCCAAAGTGAGATAAATGTCATTTACTATTCCTTGTTCTTTTTTATCTTTCTTTAAAGAGAAAATGATCAGACGTACGTAGCTAAATAGATGCATGCAAATAAAATAAAAAATTGCATGCAAAGTATAAATACTTTTTGTACAAAAGAAAAAGAACCAACTTGCATGGAATGTGACAAAGTCCACGGGAAGCACGTTTATGACTGATGACCAACTTATGTGCAGTCGGGTACTCATGCATGATGAATCTGTTTTATTTTTTTACGAATGAAAAATATTGATATATCTAAATAAGTCCATGGCTACTGTCGGCAATTGATAATTAAGAAGTCTTATTCTCTACATAATGATAAAATTTTATACAATATTCCATACACCTATCAAGATTTGGCAGTACAATCAATCGATCCAAACAGCACTAGATAGACGATAAAGTGTTACTTTAAGGTTTTAGTGCGATTGCAATTTTAAATGGACATGTTTCATCTTATTTAAACACACTTTGATTAAACCTCCATTTATAAAATATGAATATCAAATCAAATATTATAGAAAGTAAAAAAAAAATTGTAGTTAGTCAAACTATTAAGGTTTTTTTTAGAATATGTTAAATTATTAAGGTTATCGAGTAAATCTACTCCAAATATTTTATCGCATTTTGTAAAAAAAATGTATTTTATTACGTTCCAACTTGCTTTTCATAATTAATATTGAAGACTATAAACGTTTTTCACAGTTAACCAAGTGATTTCTTCTTAGACAGGTGTACTTCTTTGACTTGAAAGTTGCATGTATAACTCCTTTTTTTTTTGAATTAATTTTTACAACAAATAAAAAAAAATTATTCAAGGCAACGTCTATAATTACAAGTGGAATTAAAACCACTAATGTGATAAACTACAAGTGGTATTCAACCCATCTATTAAACACAAAAATTAACCGAAGCCACCCCCTCAATTATAATAATAATATAATAATGAGAATGTTGTGAATTTAGTGACTCCAAATCTCACATCAATAAAATTTAAATGTGTAGGGTAAGAATCAATTGCTATCATTAATTAAAATAGCCACAAGCAACAACAATCTATCTAGATCTAATCTAGCAAGAAAGTGAAAAGCAAAACCACAATCAAACTAAATAATAAACAAAATAAAGAGTAGAGAAAAGAGAGCTACACCAAAGAATTGTTTACTCACCGGTGATTACAACAAATACAATTCAAATGGAGACACACTCCAAGAAATAGAATTCACTCTTGCTTAAAAGCTTACGAGTGATTCACAATTACAACTCAACTATTAGTCCAACTCTAGCATCAAGATGATTTGAGATCAGTGGCTCACAAATAACAATGGACAAACTAAAACCCTAATTGACACTTTCAAAATTGTGGCTTTGGTCGTCTTCTTAAGTTTAGAGTCTTCCTTTATATAGCCTGAGAATAACATGGGCTTGATGAGCAATTCGAGATCAACACACAGTTGATCTGATCCAGTCTTCAACACAATACTCCAGAAGCATATATAGTGTTTCCTTAAATGTTTTGACATCATTATTAGGAAACAAAACAAAGCTTAAGCTACCATTTGCTGCTTCTAGAAAACACACGCTTCTTGGTCAACATACTACATGAATCATATCTTTATAGAATCTTTAGAGATCTCACGCTTAAAACAAGTCTTTCAAGATGCGAAACAAGGCATGTTACGATGCCATACCAACATGTCAAGACATCTTGCTAGAACACTTGTTTTAACAAAATGCAACCAATTACAATATACAAACCTAACAATCTCCCCATTTGACAAATTTTGGTTAAAACAACCTTTGCATAGCACATCTTGAATAAACCAATAAACTTGCACAGATAAATAAGAACAAGAGGGATACAATTAGGGGTGGCAAAAATACCCATGCCCATGGGTACCTGTGGATAAAATCCGTCATGGGCACGGGGCGGATAGCTAAATGGGTATCCACGGGTATAATAAACGGGTATTTGGCTACCCATTATTATATGGATACAGACACGGATTTGATTGTATCCATACCCACGGGTACCGATACCCGATAATAAATTAAGTAAATACTAAAATATCTTTATATATCTTATTTTATTACTTAAAGTTGTTACTTTATTGAAGGAAATTTTACCGCCCACCTAAAATTGCTCAATAATAACCTATTTATAATTTTAACTTTTTTAATTCATCTTTTCAAGTTCACTGTTTCAACTTCATTCACATTATAAAACATATGGATTATATAAGAATCACGAATTTTCTATGGATTATGTATGATTTATGAAATTTAGAATGGATTATGCATGTATGTTTAAAAGTTGAAGTTTTTTGGTAATTAAAAAAAAGTTATTATTTGTACAAAAAAATAAATAAATTCAAAAATCCATGGGTACCCATGAATACCCATGGATACCTCAATACCCATGGGTACCCGCATAATGGGTACCCATGAGGGTATGGGACGGGCACGGGTATCATATTTATCCAACGGGGCGGGGATGGGTATCATACTATCTGTACCCATGGGTACCCATTGACATCCCTAGATACAATCTTACCTTCTTTCATTTTAACATAAAAACTCATCTTGAAAGAAAGTAAAAAAACGACTTCAACATTACTTCAAAAGAACATCTTCAAAAATAACAAAAGTTGGAACAACACCAAGAACATCAGAGGCATATGCAACAGAAATGAGATAGAACTCAGCCTCGCAGAAAAACAACTTCAGAGAAAAATAAACTCTCATAATAGCTCAACCCATTGAAAAATAAAGTCCCACAAAAATAAATCAGAGAAAAATAAACTCTCACAAGAAAAATCTTAGTCATAGAAAAATAAATTCTCACATCAGGATGTCGAGACATTAAATATGACATCAGTATACCAGAAACACAACACACTCACATGCATCCATGCATCAAACAAATAAATTGATGCAGGCATGGATAGTCTATCATTTTCATGGTGTTGGCGTCAAAGATTATGAGTGTGGATGCATGGAAGATCAGGTCTCGTGAACAGGGAAAGAGGTTACAAGGAAATTGCTATATTAGTAAATGACACTAACAAATGGCACGAAAGTTAAAAAGTCCAAACAACAACAAGGAGCTCTAGCGTTGACCGGTGCTACGTACAACCACCATATAATAATTAAATATTAAAATAATATTAATTATTTTAATAATATATTAACTTGATAATATTTCAATATTATATTAAGGTAATTTCTCTTCTTCTTTTTTTCACCTTTTTATTTATTAATTTTTTTCAAAGGAATTTATTAAATTTTTTTACTTTTTTCTGTTTCTAATTCAGTGGCGGAGCAACTAGAGCTTTGTGTGGGCATGTGCCTACACTGCTAATTCATTTTAGTATATAATAGTATATATATTCCAACCACATGCCCCCGTTGCAAGTCTATGTTGATGAGTTTATACTGAACATTGTCAACCAATAACCAATTGGATGAACACCTTTGTTTGATGGCTTGCCTTAGCAAGACTATGCATATAATGGATGCATTTTCTAGCTTCTCATTAACTAACCTTGTTTATCCTATGGTTTTTGTAAGTCTCCACTATGACCGTTTCCCATTGCATTTCTTTTGAGTAATTAATGATTTATTTGTACTAAAATTTTGTTTCAAATTAAATTATCATTTTAATTTTCAATGCAATTTTAATAACTTTTTCTAATTGTACACTAATATTTGCATTATTTTTTTTAGGCAATATTCTCAAGCCAATAACTTTCACTTTGTATCTATAAAAATGTATTAATATTTGATAAGAGTGATTTTATAAACGTATTATTGTTATTTCTATGTTATTAGGGGTTTGTTTTGCTTTTTATTACTTGAAGAATCTTAAAAAAGTATGTTTTTTTTTTGGAATAATATTTTTAACATTCAAGTATATGAATATTGCCTCCACAATTTAAAATTGCTGGCTCCGCCACGGTTCTTATTGATTTAAATTTATAAAATGGTGGGACCTTTTCCCGAACCCTGCAGATACGGGAGTTTTAGTGCATCAAGTTGCCCTTTTAAATTAAATTTATAAATAATTTTTTTATCAAATAAACATTTATTATTAGTTGAGCTGATGCATTAAACTTTTAAAATAAGGTACATGAATCCAATCTATTCGTAGTTTTAAATGGATAGATTTCATATCCATTATCAATTTTTTTTTGGGTGGAGCATTGGTGGATCAAATTGCCACCCTTTTTATAAACTTAAAGTTAGCTTACACAAAGTGTGAGTAGTAGAATATAAGGAAGTATACGCAATGAGAAGTCAATGCATATATATTTTGACCCAATGTATTCCTTGACATGCCAATACCTATTATTTGATATGTAGATTTTAACTTCCCTCACTTCTTTTATTTTTTCATGTCACATACTGCTAAAGTTGCAGCACGAGCTGCTTATATTTCATTTGGCCATATCAGGTATGGTGTTCTTGGAGGAGAAAAAAATATTGGTAAAATCTGGCTAGTCTTTTTTCTCCTGTAATATATGACGAAGAGATGACTAAGAATGTTGTTTTTTCTCATGAAGTACATCGGGAGGGTGGATAAATAGTCTTAAGAAGAGATATTTAAATCAATGTTTTAAAAAAAAAAAACGATATTCCATGTAAGATTAGGTAGCGGTTAAAAGAATCGATTATCGTAATGATCCTATCTAAAATGCAAAATTGTTCTCCACATACACATGAATATAAAAACATAGATATAGATTCTACCAAAAAAATAAAAAAATAGATATAGAAAATAACTTCCAAGTTGTTTCAAAAAAAGAAATAACTTCTAAGTCACAACATTAAACTTACCTTGAGATGAGAATTCAAAATGATAAGTAAATTGAAGCATCATAGCTTTAAAATATATTTTTTTGGACTAGGCAAATTAGCATACTAATTTTCTTTCTTTGTAATTGAAATATTTAAAAGAGCATCCAAAATTTAATATTGAAATAGTTAATCTTTACCTTATACAAACATAAAAAAGAGAGAAGCCATATTGGCTCAACTAAGCCAACGACATGCATACTTTCACTAGATACACAGAAATACACATGTTAGGGGAATGTGGGAAATATGTGTGGAGAAGAAGATTGCAGGCCACCAAGGCTGACTGCAGTTGCAGTTCTTGGAAGCGAAGAAATGTTGGTTGCAAACTGAAAGAAAAAAGGGAGTTATCCGGCGCAAGTGCAACTGCAGAGGTTGCAAATGAGAGTGGAAGGTCGTGGAGATACGGAGATTGCAGAGATTGAAGCAACTAAGTAGGATATGAGTATGGACAGGTTATATTTTTCGTTTACCAAAACTAAATTAAAAAACTGGTTATGCATCGAGGAAACAGATGAAAAAGACTCAACAGATTCTTAAACAACTGGTTTAACCTACCCAACCAGTGGGAATCAATCAACAATGAGAGTATGTCAGCAACTGAAAAAAATACGAGTCAAAAGAACGGTATATGGCATGGTCCATATGCTAAAAATCTTTCATTTGCACTGTGCTTACCTCTTTAGCAAACAATCCATTAATGTTAAAGTCAAGCATTAGGTTTACATCAGCTAATTTTATTGATAAAAACTGCATAAAGTATGCACTAAATTTAAATCATTCTTAAAGTTAAAATTGACCAGAACAAAATTCATACTTCAACTCATACCATTATGTAGCCTGATTAATTTCCTAAGGAGAAACATCAAAGGCAACAAATGAAGTTGGACTAAGATGATGAATGGATCTTACTACATATTATGTTGATGCTGTTGGAATTATGTTCAATAATCAGGTTGGTTCTCTATGGCACATATGATATGAAATCTGTTATAAGCTTTTATTTTGTGTTGAAGTCATCAGTCATTATACTGAATCCCGAAGTATTGTTAATAGGAATTTTCAAGGTTACAGAATCCGAATTCAAGGCCTTCAGAGGAACTGGGACAGGGACTCGGTGCCAAGTTCTCGAACTGAGTTCCTCTAGGTTGAAGAGTGAACGAATTTCCAACCAGGTTGACCTCAACAGGCAACTGGGACAGGGGCTGAGACGAGTCAACAACTAAGCAACAATCATGAAAGACATAATGCTCCTAACAAGTTATAAATTTTACAGAACTAAGCAGTTTAGCTACAAAGATTTGAACCTGCAATCATAATTTTGTTTGATATGTTTTGTGTAGTTGTTTGATACTTTCTCCTGTTACCAATTTAGTTTTGTATCTGGAAAATTATAAATGCATTTTTCATGACATCTCCAGATATTTGTTTTCACTTTTCAGCTTAAACAATTTACAATATTTATATCACATACATAAGAACACGAAAAAGTTTAAACTAATAGTTATTGAACAGTCCTTTAAAGAATATATATCATCATTTGAAGTTTAAACTAATACTCCCTCTAGTTTTATATATAAGAAAAAGTTGAGTCAACAAAAGTTGATGTATCTAGTTCAAAATTTGGCTCAGATACATCAAGTTTTGTTGACCCAACTTTCTCATATATAGGACCACAACAATAATTACTTGTATTGTTCATCATCTGAAACCATAACCTACTGGTAAAAGATTACATATATCCACCTGAGATTCTAAAGTTAACTAAACAAATCCCAGATACAAAATAGAGCCATCCTTCACTGAAGAGTTACCCAAAGCCATATCCTTGACTATACAACCCTCTATTTTCTTCGGTTAGGTTGTCACAACATCACTTCAATTATTCACAAATCATTGTAATCCACTTCAATCTACTTCGCTTTTTCTTTTTCTTTTTTTTATTAAAACCTACTTCATTTTTGACCTGCATTAATTGAACAAAATTCATTAAAGATCACTTCCCTCAATGAAACAATGTATGAAATATATTGAGTCTCGTTTTTATGAATCGACGGTGTAAAAAGTTTTATGCGCATCACAACCAATCATGTGTTTAACCTTGACGGTAGTTATAAATGAAGGTCAACTATTAGTAATTATCTGACCTTTATGATTGATAGCGTAGCACTGACACTTTTGATTAAGTGTATCCGATGTCTGACATGTGTTAGTTTCTTACACAGACACATGTAATTATATTGAATTATGTTGTTTTCTCAAATTAAGTTGTGTTATATTTGGTGGCGTCGTGTTTGTCTATGTTGGTGCTTCATAGATCGATTAAAATTGTAAAAACTCAATAGGAACTTGATAAATAAGACCAGAAACAAATGTGAAAGAAGAAAATATAACTGGTGCATCAATCACCAAGGCGCTTCCTGAGATTATTCCTCATTGCTTCACTGTGTTTTTTTCGCACGAGCTTGCTGAGGAGCGACATTGACATAGAAGAGATAAGCTACAACACCAAAAAACGAGGCTCCGTCGACAAACACAGCGGTTACCGCCATTTGCCTCTCCGTCGGCAATGGTTACCTCCGAATAACCACTGTGTTTGTTGCCTGTGTAACTGGTGGTTTGAATTCTAATTTTACTCGGGAGAAATATTATTCCTCAAGAAAAGTGTGAACTTGGTCATGCTTGGTTATCATCATGTGTTCATGTTCTCGAGTATATTCATATCCACGTGCATTTTACGCATTTTACGCATTTACAGAGTTAAATTAATGAATCTTTCATATTGTTTAATTAAGCTAACTGCACATTGAGTTGGTCTCTATTTCAATCAAGTAAAGTGCATAACATAATTTACCACCAGGCCATATCGATTGCAGGTCATGGTTGTAATTTGTAAAGTTAAGGGAAGGTTAAACTGCCCTACTGCAAGAATGGGAGCAATTTTTCATGTCTGTTCATTCAACAGACTAAAAAAATGTCTTGTATTATAGGATGATTCTTTTTGCACTGAAAAAAACAATGATGAACCAAAAGATAATTGTGTCAAAAAGTTCTTTTTACCAGATTAACTGTGATAGTTTTTCTAATTCCTTCCAGTAACAGAATAGACCTGCTACAGTGCAGGACAGTGACATAATAACTCAAGGTTAGCTGCTTATATTTCATTTAGCCATATTCAGGTATGGTGGTGGGATTGGAGGAGATCAGAATATTGATAAAATCTGGTAGTGTTTTTTCATTTTTCATTTTTCATATTGATAAAATCTGCTTATATTTCATTTTTCCCTGTAATATATGCTTAAGATAAGGAGACATATATGCATGTTTAAACCTTTACCTAACCTTAGTAGAATCTCGGTTTTGGCCACATTGGTTTAAACATGTCTTCTTAATTCGATTTGTTCATCCACACTATGTACTTCACGGGAGAACACTAGATATTCTTATAAGATCCTATCTAAAATGCAATATTATCTCCCACATAACATGCATATAAAAGCAACTTAAAAACAAAAACAAAACAAAAAAGATATATGAGAGTATGTCAGCAACTTAAACAACTATTGGATTTAAAAGAAAGGGATGATCTATAGGACATAGGCTAAAATTCTGTCATCTGCATCATCCTTACCTCTTTAGCAAACAATCCATCAATATAAAGTCAAGCCTTTGATTTACATCAGCTAATTTTATTGACAAGAAATGATAACATATAGAAAGTCGGACGAACTTATTCTTAAAATTGATCAGTACAAACTTCATATGATACTATTATGTATCCTAATAAATTTCCTACAGACAATGTCAAAGGCAATGAATGAAGTAGGACTAAGATGGTGAACAAATCACAAAACATGTGTTATGTTCTTCCTCGGAGGTGCTATTGGTTTTAGGCTCAATAATCAGGTTGGCTCTCTATCTCACATATAACATCAAATCTGCTATAAGGGAACAATTAAAACTTTTATTTTGTGCTGAAGTTGTCAATCATTGTACTGAATCCCCAAATATAGTTTATAGCAATTTTCAAAGCTGAAGAGCCAATTCAAAGCCCCCACCTTTCAGAAACTAAGGTCATGTTATGGACTGGGATTGGGACTGAGCAACAAAGTCAACAACTTATATATCAATATATATGAAAGGAATGATGTGCGATAGATTTTCCATAACTATGCAATTTAGCTACATGGATGAAACCTACAATCAAAATTTTGGTCGATATGATTCCCAAAATTTGTTCTGTATAACTAAGCATGCAATTTTCATGACACATCCAGATGCTTGTTTTTTACTTTTCACCTTAAGCAATATATAAGAGTGCCAGCAATCTTTCTAATCTTATTTTGAAGTTTAAACTAACAAATACTTGTACTTTTCAGCATATGAAACAATACCCTATTGGTATGTGGTTACATTACATATCAACCAAAAGATCCTAAAGTTAACTAAAACAAATCTCAGAAACAAAAATAGAACAATCCTTCACTTAAGAATTAACCAAATTCATATTCTTGAGTACACAAACCTCTATTCTCTTCGGTTAAGTTATCAAATCATCACTTCAATTATTCACAAATCATCCCAATCCACTTCACTTAGGACCTGCATCAATTGAACAAAATTCATTAAATTTTACTTCCTTCCATGAAAGTAAAATCTTAACGAGTTTAATTTTCAAGCACTGTGGCGTAATTTTTTTTACAGTCAGTACATTCACAACCAATCATGTGTGTGATTATGTTCAATGACAAACGTTGTCTAACTGTTATGAATATGAATGATTGACAATGTAAAAATTTGAGAAACAGGAACACTATTATGAACTTTATAGCGCCAACACTTCTGATCTCAAATGCATGTTTGGTGTCCGACACATGTCGGTGTCTGACACCTTCACACCTACACAATGTGATTGCATTGCATTACGTCATTTTCTCAAATTATCATTTTCTCAAATTATCATTGTTGACTACATAGCTACTTGTGTCATGTCTGGTGTTAATACCAGTAAAAAATTGCAAAGATAATTTGAGCATTCTCACAACAAAAAATTTCTCAATTTTTTCTCTCCATCAAATTTAATCACCTTTCTACCTACTCACTAATGGAAACAATTGAGACAGAAAATCTAACCGATGCATAAATCAATCACCGAAGCGCTTTATGAGATAATTCCTCATTGCTTCACTGCGTTCTTTCGCACGAGCCTGCTGTGGAGCAACGTTAACGAACGAGAGATAAGCTCCGGCACCGAACAACGAAGCACCGATAGCAAACACGGCGGCGGTTAGTGCAATTTCCCTCCCCGTCGGTGGGTACGACCAATACACCATGTTATTATTTTTCAAAACACTATTTTTTTTTATGTGTGAAAAGTGAAAACTATTTTTTCTTCTGGACAGGGAGAGTGAGTATTTAGTTTCCTAAAAAAAAATTAAATTTAAATTAGTTTTTGATATTTTGGTAGCAACAACAAATTAGTTCATTTGTCTGAGCTTAAGTCAGTTGATAGAGATAACATATACATAGTTGGGTTCATATTTTGGCCACCATCAACAAAAATTTGTTCATTTATTATAATGAATCTTGGACTAATTTGTCCTCCATTGGTACTCAAATTATTCTATCACAAAAGATCGGAAAGAAAACAATTGGTGAATTCTTTAGTTTCGTAAGTATAAAAATTATGATCATGAAAGGAAAATAGGGTTTTGAGGATGAGGATGAGGGTGAGGATTCGTGCAAAAATAAAAGAAATATGAGTTGATTTGATTATGTCTATCGTGTTTCCAAAGAGACACAAGAAAAATTAGAATTTATCAAAAGACTTGACACACCTTAGAACCAAAATGCTCTATCATTTTTAATCCAACACTTCTCTAAAGTAACTTTATGCAATTAGAGTCTAAACTACTACATAGGTAGATTCTAAAAATATGTATGGAGAATAATACTCTAGTGTTCTGCTTGGATTAATTGTGTTGGTGGCTATGTGATGAGTTAATTAATTAAATAAATATACATATGATATATTTTCCTATTTAAGGGTATTTTGACACTTTAAAAAATCAACAATTATCTTTTCTCTATTTCTTTTGTTTTTCTCTTATATCAATCTACTCGATTTTTTGCATACTTCATTCTTTCTACAATCTCTTCACATATTTCTTTCTTCTCACACTCTCTTTTACAACCAAAGACACCATTAGTTAGAGTGCAACAATATGATATTTTGGTCATCAAGTTAATTCTCCATCTTAAATTGTAGATCATGTAAAAGTTCAAGTACGGTGATGGACTAAGAGCAAGTTTAAAAGTTTCTCGAATCTTATCTCTTATCTATCTTATAACATTTTATTGTCGTTGATTGTACTCTTGTTTCTCTATTCTTTGCATTTTTTTTGTTACTGTTGTACTAGAATAGTCTCTTTTAATAATCGACTAACTACTTTTTAATTCCTCATGTTTTTGCTCATAAGCCAAAAAATTTACCAAAACTTATCTTTCAATAACACCAACTTATCTATTTGGGGAGTGGAAAAGGGAAAATATTGGAAAAAAGCACTTCACAATAGAAAACGGGCCAAGGCCCATTTGAAAAGCCCAACCCATTCCACAGAAGTTTATAACCTAACCCTCTCAACCTCATTTCTTCGCCTCAAACACCAAACCCTAATTCCTCTGCGTCTTCATCTTCCTCCCTTCACCGCGCACACACACACACATTCACCAAAATGGGTCGTGTCAGAACCAAAACCGTGAAAAAATCCTCACGCCAAGTAATCGAACGTTACTACTCAAAAATGACCCTAGATTTCCACACCAACAAAAAAATCCTCGAAGAAGTTGCATTGATTCCATCAAAGCGTCTTCGCAACAAGATCGCTGGATTTTCAACCCATCTCATGAAG
>Ga0099826_10001228_pt1 | contig 14964 bp, 5 predicted proteins | sample Mtrugardesep15_FD_76830 | JGI IMG/M metagenome (GOLD analysis project Ga0099826, IMG submission 76830) | Root nodule microbial communities of legume samples collected from California, USA - M. trunc garden sep15 | ecosystem: Host-associated > Plants > Roots > Nodule | place: USA: California... | reverse complement strand
TAGTTCGCCATTTAAAATAAAGAACAGGAAGAAAAAAACAAAAACAAAAATGCTCGCCAACTAAAATGTAGAGTAGTTGAAAAAATAGTCATGCTCGCCAATTTAAATGAAGAACAGTGGCATTTGTATCAATAGTTTTCAATCAGGGACAAACATATCAATTTTTTTGGTAATAGGGGCAGAAGAAAAAAAAAATCCTTGTTATGCACACCCCTAGTAAATAGAGTTTGAGAGTGCAATTTTCACTTTTGCAGATGGAAATTCAAATGGAGGAATGAAGACTGGTTCATGTCCAAATCGCGCAGAATCACCGTCTATGAACACAACGTCAAGATCATTAGTCCTAGTGAACTTCTTTAAGGATCTTCCAGATGTAACTCAATCTTGCAAGGATAATTCAGCTCCTTTGCTTGATATGGTCAACACTTGCTATCAAGCTGCTGGCAAACGTTGGCCTAATTTCATTGCTGTTGATTTCTACAAGGTGGCATATTATTAACTAGCTTATGATAAGCTAAAACTAGAACTAGCTTTTGAATTGATATTTCCAATTTATATATGCTAGCAAATATAATCAACTTTTTCTGTCACATTGATGTTTTAGAGGAGTGATGGAGGAGGAGCTCCAGAAGCAGTTGACGTAGCTAATGGCCATCTAGTATGTGGATGCGGAAACATAGCCTCCTGCAAGGTTTGTAGCCGTTACTTTCATTCTCTTTTATGTTACTATCATATACTGAATTTTGGTTTTTGATTTGCACAGGCAAACATGACATTTGGAGCATCGTGTGAGTTACCTGAGGCTGAAGTAACTCCTTTCCGTGAAGCAGCCCTAGAATCCAGCTTTGGCATTCTAAATTGCAAGCCACTTAACTTATTGTTGTCATTTGCAACTACTATTTTTGCCATGCTCTTGGCATTGTGAAATGATTTGGGTTTAGTGCAGTAACTACGTCACACAGTTTTCGATCTCGACAGTTTGAATCAAATTAACAGACGAGATCATTTGCTATGTGAAACTGCTTGCTTTTCCCACTGGAGAGAATCCAGATCCTTGTTTTGGTAACACTGATTCCTTAGATTAATATACAGGGTTTTGTGTAGTGGCTTTTGTTTTTATTTATTGTAGGTGTGAGATTTGAAAACTGTGGTTGTAATTTTACAGTCATGTTAGGTATGCAATGGGATCATTAATTCGATGATGTGAAATTTTCAGTGTGCACCATGTGGTGGGTGGTAACTGGTAAGGTATCTTATATTGTGAAAATGCACTTGAAAGTAAATTCAAACGTGTCTTTAAGATCAGCCTTTTATAATATTGGAATATTTGACATATTTTTGATAGGTCGTGAGTAAGATCAGCCTTTTATAATTTCTTTTTGGATTAAATAAGAAAATGGTCCTCCTAAAAATATAATAAACATTTATTTTTTGAATGTCCTTGGTGTCACTGAGTATAGTTAACGATAAAGTTGTTGAATAAATGGAGCTAGCAAAGTTGAGGTGTTATTTGGACATTTTTAGAAAATTAAATTGGAAAATTATTTGCAGGACACTCAATATCAAATTAATTGTAGGAGAACAATATCATGCAGAACAATTTTTTAAAGGAATGAGTATACGGCATTTTCCAATATCAAATTTATTAAACTTATTTGCTTGCTTTTGACAAAATAAGAACTAAAACTTACATAGACTCTTTGGTAAGATCCAAATGTTTGAAGGGCTTATTAGGATGATTTTGATAGCAATATTGTATTTCATTAAATTCTTTTATGTTTTTTTATATACCTCTGCATTGTACAAGTTAAAAGTCTAATTTTAAAAGTTAATTAAATGAAGTGGCCCGATTCATACCCGGACGAAGCCACCAAAAAGAGTAACAAAAAAAAACGAAGTGACATGAAAAGCGTCACAATAGATTCAATAATGTTAGAGTTGAGTGTTTTAAATTTAGTAGTTGATACATTCACTCAAATTAAACAAGTAGTCTTCTATCATTTCTATTATTTTCTATCACAATTTGTTCTCTTTAAATCCTATATTTTTTATTTTGAGTTTCCACTCATTGCCATAATGTATCAATGTATTGATTCATAATTGACACATAAATATGAAATATCTTTTTGGGTATGATTTTAGATATGGTCGATCGGAGGGCGGAGCTGCTGAACCAGGAGTTTTAAACCTTATGCTAAGAATTTTGCTCTTTCCCCAACCGTTCTCAACTAAATTTCTCATAATGCTCCTGTGTGAATTAACTCATGCAACATGAGTTAACTCACGCAGAGATTAACACTAACGTGAGCATGAGTTAAGTCACGCAGAATTAACATTAGCGTGAATTAACTCACGCATGAGCATTTTCGAAAGTTTGGTTGGGAAGGAGCAAAACGAGTTGGGAGAAGAGTAAAATTCTTACAATAAACTCTCCAAATTAACATGGAATATAGGCCCAAATAACAAAGCGTACATTTTAAATTGGAATATTATGTTTTTTCTATTAAGTGTTGTTTTATATACACGTAAAATAAATCGTCTTTCTTTTTTCTTTTTATTTAAATAAGTGATTGTCACATCTATTTGTTTTTTCTTTTGTAATTACGTTGTCTTAGTGCAATGTTGTTTTGTCCGTTGTCTTTGTGCGGCGTTGTTTTTCTTTCTCGTCTTGTTCGGTTCAGATTGTCATATCAGTTTTGATTCATTAAAGTTAGAAAAAAAAATCATTAAATAGAGAGATCTTATACATTGGTAATTTGTTGTAATAAGAGCATTTCCGCGGGGATATCTAAGAAATTTTCATGTGATATTGAGTTTGTTCATTTTTTTTCTCTCTTTCTATCTATTGAAGAAATATGAGGTGGCAAAGTGGAAGCATAAATTTTATGAAAATAGCTTTAATTAAGATGAGGTAACGTTGAAATAAGAAACAATATTTTATGTAAATAAATAAATATAAATGTGTGGGTTACTATTTTTGTATAAAAAAAAGTGTGAGTGGTTTAAGAGTTGTATATTCTGTATATCATTATCACAAAATATGTTTGAGTTTTTTTAGAGGAAAATATGTATGAGTTTATATATGTATTATCATTGTATTGGAGAAACTTGAAAACATTTGATAGTAGTGTAACCAGGTCAAAGTGAATTCCTTAAAAATAACCATAGAGTGTGCTCTAGTGCTCTAATGAATATACGGGATAGTAGGAATGAACACGTGTTGAGCATAGCATTGGTTTAACAGAGTGGAATTGGGTTAAATTATTACTCAAAAGAATAGATTAGATTATTTGACCTATAAAGATTTGGATTAGACGAATCAAGAAAAAAAGATCGAATTCTTAGGGCGAATCGCAAGGCCAACTAGGCTTTGATTAGGTTCTACACTTGCGGGTGGGACATGGTACCAAAACAAATCACAAATGTTATGTAAAAGCGAAGTGACATGAAAAAAAACGTCAAAATAGATTCAATAATGTTAGACTTAGTGTATTAAATTTGATACATTCACTCAAACTATCGAGGGCATTTCCTAACCCGTGAAATTATTTACCCGTTTCTATATTAAACAAGTACGTCTTCTACCATAATTTATTCTCTTTGAATTCTATATTTTTTATTTTGAGTTTTCACTCATTGCTAATAATGTATCAATGTATTCATTCATAATAGGTACGTGTGTAAAAATGGAATATCTTTATGTGTATGTGTATGATTTTATATATGGTCGACCGGAGGGTGAAGTAGCTAAACCAGGAGCTTTGGATCTTACCATAAACTCTCCATATTAACAACGAATGTAGGCCCTAATAACTAAGCGTACATTATGAATGAATTGGAATATTATGTTATCCATACACCTAAAATAAAAAATTTCATCATCAACTTTAATACTTTCATTTATAAATTAATTACAAAAATAAAATAAAACATAAATTTTATAAAAATATTGTTATCAGGGCCTCTCTGTTTTTATAAAGCCTCACTCAAAAATCGCTTTCGGCCTCAAAAATATAATGGGCCAGAAAATCGTTTTCGGCCTCAAAATCTAATGGGCCGGCCCTACTTGTAGAACATATCATAACATTGTGTCTATCCAATCTTGCTATATATTAAAATTCTAGCAAACAACCTTTCTCACACAACAATTTCACCAAGAGTGACATCTCCTCATGGTTCTGATTCCCTACAACAAAAGATGACAAGATCAAAAACAAAGAAAACAAGAAAAATTCATGGAAAACCAGATCTCATAAGTACACTATCAAATGACATTTTGTCTTCAATCATCTCTTATCTTTCCATCGACCAAGCCGTGAGAAGCAACATCATTTCAAAGAGATGGGAGACGCATAATAAAACCATTATTCTTTCGAGCCACTGAAGAAGATGCTCGAAAATATAGTGAACTGGTTCATGCCATATTAGATCGTCATCAAGGTAATTTGACAAGTTGTCGATTTAAACATTCCCCTCAAAATATTGCCCTTGGTGACGTGGAAGGATGGGTTGAGCTTGTGAAGGAAAAAAATAAAAGCTTGAAATTTTTGACTCTAGAATATCTTGATTCAATTCTAGCTCCTAACAATCAAGATCTGAAACCTAATTTTCTTCCTGAGGTATTTTCAAAACTTTCTTCACTAGATCTGACCAACTATGTACTGGAACATTCGGCTTTATCTGCTAAGTGGTGAAAATTTGAAGATCTTGAAATTGAAGAAGATGGATCTACAAAGTGAAACAATCAATGAGATTTTAAAAAAATGCTTAGGTTTGGAGAAGTTTAGCCTCATTGAGTCAAATGGATTTGATGTGCTCAAAATTAAAAACCCTAATCTTAAGTTTTTGGAGCTTAAGTGGTTGAATGTTGAAGAGATAGATATTTATATCGAGGGTCTTCAAGTTGTTGTGATTGATTCGCTAATTTGTCCGAAAAAACGTCTTAAAATATATTATCAGAATCTCAATACTTTTTCTTCTTCTTATGATCCAATTGTGAAAAGCATTTATTCGAGTGGAAAGAGTCTCAAAACTCATGAAATTCTTGAAAATTGCAGTGATCTTTTTGTAAGTTCTTCCGTTTTTATTTTTATTTTGGTTATAAATTGTGATCAATTACTTCAATTATTTATCTTATGATTGTCGATATTACATAAAATTACAAAAATTAATCTAGTTGATGTAACAACACTTATAGTCGCGATTACTAGATCGCGATAATACTTCTTATTAAACCTTGATGTAGAAATTATAACCGGAATTTTAAAAAGATATTTCAGTGTGATCTAGATTGTTACATCAAGGTATTTGATATCTTTGTGATTGAAGTTATATTTCATTGTGATTTTTTACAATGTTGAGGATTGTGATTTGAGTTCAACCATCACTGCAATCACAATTTAAAATCTTTGAGACGATTGTTGCAAACCACAATTGAAAGTCTTATTATTGTGATTTGAATATATATTGCATAAAATAATGAATATTTGATTTGGAATGTTCATATGAATTATGATTTATTTTCATTTCAATATAGTATAGAATTGTGCTAACTATATATCACTTCAATGTAGGAATCTCAAACAACAAACAATTTTCAAAATCTATCGACCTTATCAATTGAATTGGATTTGAATAATATAAGAGAAGCTTTGGTACTTTCATACATACTAAGGGCATGCATCTATTTCAATACCCTTGAATTTCTATACCGGTATGTGACTATTAACCTTTTTGCACTATAACTTTCCTGATGTTATTGACTTCTTAACATATGCACATTAAAGAAAACCACTCTTTTATATAAAATATAATGTTTTAAAATGAAATTATATTTTATAGATTTTTGGAGATTTATGTTTAAGTGCTACTTCTCAAGATTGTGCTCTACCGTTTCCTGAGACATTGTTCTGGCAGAGGGAGCAAATGTACAATTGTATCAATCATAAGTTGAAACTTATGACAATGGTGGGATTTACTGGAAAAGATCAGGAAGTGCAATTTCTGAAACATGTGATCACAAGAGCACATGTGATAGAAAAAATTAATGTAATTTGTGATTCAAGAACGGTTGACAAGGCAAACGATCTATTGTCACTTCCAAGAGCTTCAACTAACCTTTCAATCATAGTGAAGTCCACAAACCGGATTTACTCTATAAGGTAATTTTCATATTTTATAACCAAATTTTTGCAAAATATAAAGTTAGGAGTAGCACCCTAGTTTCCCCTTGCTAAATTTAATATGTTTTTATGCTTGATTTTGTGCATATTATTTGTTGTTGGGTTGTGCTTTTGGTGTAAATAAAATTAAAATGGAATTGAGTTAGTTTCCAAATGTTGAAAATCCATATTTTTGTGTACATAATCATTGTGAATTTATTCACAATTGATTCCCTACTATTTTATTACTTTTGAATAAGTAACAAGTTTTTACTTCATAATGTATTTTATTACTTTCTAAACAACTATGAAAATTAATTCATCTAGTCATAAGTCCTTTTCGAATTGACTCATAGTCAAGTGGTTCTTCGAATCATTTACATTCAACGTGAATCAATCTCCACTCATTTTTTTATAGATTGTTTACTTCTTTATTGTATTATTCTGTACTTTTGAGGTTGTTGTGGTATATAGGTACATGATATCTTGATATAATCGATTATATTTGTGTTTTTTAACCTATCATTATTATCTCAAATCACAAGGTTGAGGAGTAATGATTGGGTATGTGTTGAACTTGTGTAATTATGTGTTTCCTATGATTTTAAACACAATAATTTGTAAAGAATATTAATGTGACAAGTGAACTAGTATACGATGGTACTCAATTGATATTTAGAATATGATGTATATGAACTCTTAATTGTGAGAACGGTATTTAATTTTGAAAATGAATAAGGGGATCTTTATGTATATTGTACATATATGACATGCATCATATCATTGAACTTGTATGTGGATAGAAAGTAATTTATGAATTGAGAAAGTTAAGACCCTTAGAGGTTTGCTAATCTGGCCTTGAGGATTTTTATATCTTGTGTGGAACCTCAATGGAGCGTATTTTGATTGTCAATCCTAACTGGTCACCTAATAATATCTTATTGGTTTAATTGGACTTTTTGTCCCCTAAATAATTTCTTGTTTTCATTTTGGTCCCATAACTTCTAAAATCCACGTTTTGGTCCTTCTTGTTTTGCTTCGTTAGTCAAAACGGTCCTGACTGTTAACTTTAACTTCAAATGTCTATGGTGGACTAACCTTAAGAGCGGTCCACCATAGAACCTGTTAATTATTTTAATTTAAACAGTTCAATCATTTTTATTTAAAGGATGATCATTGAATTACACAGGTGTATTTTATCTAACGGTGGGTCAGCAACAGCAAACTAATTTTCCATTTCTTCATCTTCTTCCTCACTTTTGTTCATCATCTTCAACATCACATTCATCAACATCATCATCATCTTCATCATTTATCCAGAAAACTCCAGAAAAATGAAAATTAATCAATTAATTCGTAAATAAATTACCCTAGCAGTAGAACATGCAAGCAACAACTTCACCACGATTCATAAAACAAAAATCCAGAAAAAATTTAAAAAAAAACACATATAATCCATTCATCTTCATCTCGTTACCCCCTACCGTCGTGCTTTAAATCTTCATCTCCAAACATCCAAACAATTTTTATCTTTTACCCTCTTCAACGTCATTACCTAGATCCAGGAAATTCCACAACACATAAGATCTTGATTTTTTTAATCGAACAACCCAAAGGAATTTATATGAACATCTTCATGATAATTTTGGTAAAGTAAAATTAGAAGAAGGTGATAGATAGATAGATAGATAGATAGATATATAGATAGAGCAGTGGCGAATCCCTAGCTCCTCTTTTTTTCCAGAAATTTCATGTCCATATTGCTCTCACAAACCCAATTGTCATCTTCATCTTCTCAAAATTCTCCAATCCATAACCCTAATTTACAACATGGAACTTCAGATTCTGTTTCCCCTTTATTCAACCATTCTCTCGGGTCTCTTTAGATCCACGATCTTCCAGGTTCCATTAAAGCTTAATTTCAGATTCTCTTTAAAGATTCCAAATTTGTTTGGATTAATATATGAATGTGTTTATGTGTTTACTGTTAAAGATTCTATATGGAGATGATTCGTAGATTTTTTTTTTTGCGCTTGTATATGATGAGGTGGGGTTTTAAGATGAAGATAAATGGATCTGCCAAAGAAAAGAATTGAAAGAGAAGAAAAGATCAAGAAAGAAAAAATGGATTATGTTAAGAAGATGATAAATGGATCTGTTGAAGATCAAGAAAGAAAAAAGGAAAGAAGTTGATGAGAAGAATAAACGATTAGATGGTGGTAGTTCACCTTAGATACGATGGATCTGCGATCAAATGGTTAAAATCAAATCACAAGTGCATTCACTAACGACAGTTTTAAACATTTGACAGAAAGGATTTTTTTTTTACAAATAAATGTAAACTTGAGGGACCAAAACGTGGATTTTAATAGTTATGAGACCAAAATGAAAACAAAAAATTAATTAGGGAAAAAAAATCTAATTAAGCTTATCTTATTTGTCACATTGAGGCATGTTACACTTTTTTTTGCTATTAAGTGTGTATTTATAATTTACTTTCTTGATTAAATTATAATAGTACCACGTGTATATATAGTAGAATTGAAAAAACGTTATTATGTCATACACTTTTGATCATGATTATATGGTATGCTTAGAATATTTGATATTATGATATAAGTTTGCGTCTTTGTTCTACACACTTTAATTAGAATAGACACTTTAATATGATTTTGAAGAGATGAATTGTGATACATTATTTTAAAAAAGTTTGTATCAATATGTTGTGGTTCCAACTTAATCAAAATTTTACGTGTTTAAATTATAGAAAATTAGGTGATGGTCTTATGGTGCAAAAAATAAACTGATTATTTATGGATTAAGGAAGTTTTTTGTCCCTCAAATATCTTAAATTTTGTTTTTAGTCTTTTGAAATACTTTCAAAAGGTTTTGGTACCCCAAATATTTTTCGTCAAGACTTTTAGTTCTTGTTATTAAGCTAAATCACGTGTACCCTTCACATGTTTGAATGAATTTTTATAGTGATGTTTAAAATGTTAGAACAATCTATCACTTAAAAATTTAAAATTTTTTAACAAAATATAAATTTTTAAACACAGCTAACTTAAAATTTCATATTTAACCCCTTGTTAAAAATATTTAAACTTTTGCAAGAGACATTTATATAATTTACTAAACATGATTAGAAAAGATAAATTCAAATTTCAAATAATACACATGATTTTACTTAAAATTAGAGACTAAAAATGGTGACAAAAAATATATGTGGACTAAAATTTGATGAAACATTTTAAAGAGACTAAAAAGCGAAAAATGAAAATAAGATGGTGACAGACTTTATGATGACCTAAAACATAGATTTAGAAGGCTTTATGATCTTTCCGAAAAGAAGATGGTGATATGAGTAACTTAGGTTGGTGTGTGGAACATGATGGGTGGAAGTGGCGAAGGCGTTTGTAGGCATGGGAGGAGGAGGTGGTGGTGTGCAGTTCTTTGTTGACTAACATTGTTTTGCAGAATGGTGTGGAAGACAGATGGCATTGAAATTTACATTCATCTCATAACTATACAATCAACTGTGCTTATCATTTCTTGTCTGCAGATGAAATCAACCTTTGATCCTTTTTTTTTCTTCTTCTTTTGTCTTGTTTGGCTATTTTTGTATTTGGGTTTTTTAATCTGATTCCTTCTGGCACACATTGTGTTGTGAGGGATTAGTTTTGTGTTGATATATTTCATTTTAGTTTCTTCAAAAAAATTGTCATAAGGACAATTGTAAAGGAATCAAATATAATAATTATGTCTTGGAATATATGTAAATAATGTTCTAAAGTCTAAAAAAATTTATTCTCAACAACTCTTTAATTTTTTTTTTATTTTCTTAACAAATACTCCATCCGGTCACATTTATAAGAAAAAACCACTTTTTAGATAGATGAAATAATTAGTGAATTTAATCACATTTATAAACCAAACACATTAGTTATTCTATGAACTTAAAAAATTATGTTTTATTTATAAATGTGATCGAAGGGACTATCATAAAAGCACATCGCTGTATATTTCAATGTTTTTATACTATTAAAAAGTGTGAAACCGTCACTAAAGCTTAACTTGATTAGAAATTTCAAAATTGTTAACTTGAACACTTTTTGTATAAGTTCGAATTTAAGACCTCATAATTGTATACATTAAATCCATAGAGAGAAAAAAAGCTTAATAAAATATTTATTTTTTAGTTATATTATATTTATTTTACGATCGACCTTAAATTAATAAGAACTATTACCTTAAAAATTGAGGGGAGAACATAAAAGAATATTTATTTTCTGTAGATAGGATTACTAATTTAATTTTCTTGCTGAGAGAGGTACTTATTTGGCGTCAACTTTTATGAATTTAATTAACATTCCTGGATGGAGATGATCCTATCTTAGCACTGGAAAATATAAACACGTAAACATGTATATTATTTAATTATTTTAAAAGTACATTATAGTTTTATTCTTTTTTATCTACTTTTTCTTTTATGAGAATGCTTGAATCTTGTGTGCAAAAGTTTGTATTCACCCAAGATTTTCTCTTTAGTAGTACCACCAATACTATTAAATTTTCGTCTCAAATAAGTCATTTTGAGAAAAAAATTATCACAAATTATAAGTCGTTTTACAATACTAATAAATCATTAATGTCATTTTTCATATTGTAATATTAACTATTTTTTTATTTTATAGAACTTTAACTATTTATTTAAATAATGAGAAATGAAAGTTGGAAATTCCATGTGTTGAGCTAGGGAGGGAAATAGTACAAATACTACTAGAAACAGTTAAAAAAGAGAGGATAAAAACAGCTGGAATACACGTGCAAAGAAGGGAACAGTGTGTTTTGGAAGAAGCTGTAGTTGCAAAACATTGCCGGGTTGACCAGAGACAATAGGGTCACACTTGAATGTCCTTCTTTCATGCTCGTGCTTCTGGGCCGCATTTGTCTCTCCCCACACGCGTGCCTCCAAATTCACCCACCGTCCTCTCAATTCTCTTCCACTTCCAAACATCACATAGTGTAGTCACCTTTGTTTGACCATCAAATACATTACTCTAATTTATATCATTTTAATATAAGTCATTGATATATTTTAAATTTTATTCTAATGAAACGATCTCATGATAAAAAATTTGCTATAAAAAATTATTTTAATGATGTAAATTAAAACAATATATTTAGTGGTGCAAACTAAATAACACAAGCTCCGTATACCTATACCACTTGTCTTATAAAATAGTATACATTTTCGTTTTAAGAAAATTTTGGTTTTAAGGATTCTAAGCAAATCTTATCAAATAGAGTCTCACTCATTTGAATTCTTAAATTCTTACTAATAACTTATTAGTAATAAGCATTAAAAATTCGATCAACACCTCCGAAAGTAAATATTAAACTACTTAGATTTGAATATAATTTCCGTAACTTTGATTATAAACAAAAACATGTCAAACAATGTTGATGTAATTGTTTTAAAATTTAATCCAAATACATCATTTTATTTTGTTACATTTTTTCATATGATTAAGGTCAAAGGGAGTATCGGCCCTTAGTACATCATTTTAATTTTTTTGGACGGTCTAGATGATCTTTATCAACCTTAATTTAGTGGATTTGTGAAAAGTCTATGTTATGGTCTGTGTGAGCTCTAATGACTTGGGGTGGTATGATCCGTAAAAAAAAAAGAGTATTGGCTCAGTCTAAAACACATGTCTCTAGCTAGTAGCTCTCACATTTCTCTATTTCATCCCCCCTCTCACTCTCTCTCACTCTCTCTCTCTCTCTCTCTCTCTCTCTATATATATATATATATATATATATATATAGTATCTCTACCTTCTCTTATTAATATAGGATCTTCTAGAGAGACAATAATTTTGTGAAAAAGATCTTACAAAAAGGGACAATAAATTTTTACAAAGGGGTCTTACAAATAAAGACGGAGAGAATATGTTGCTTGTTGATTTTTAATATTATATATTACATTAATTTAATCTATAAAGACAGACGGAGTATTAATTAATAGAGAGAGGTATGGCATGAGGGGTAATTTTTTTTTTTTGATAGATAGACGAAATGGCAAAGTCATTATAAACTCACACACATAAATGGAGGTACCGGGGTTCGAATCCCGGTCATGATATCCGACCTAACAATTTCGACATTTTGTCAGTTGAGCTATGACTTCTAGATGACATGAGGGGTAATGTTATTGAGCAAAAAATATAAATGATATTTTTTGTATTTAATATAGCTTGTATTTGTATTTGAAACAAAAGATTATCCTATAAGACAAAATATCATGTGTAGGTGATGCACAAGATTCATAAAGTCACTCAATCAAACACAATAAAAATTGTGTAATGCGTGGAATAGAATAAAGTGTATGTTTTGTTAAGTAGTGACATGAATTTATTTTAAGTAAATTGATTTTATTTTAAAGGAAAGATTGATTTTGGTTATTGATGGACGAAATTGGCAAGTGCACTAAATCATAGGTATGTAATAAAGTAGTAAGTTATTTGCTTCACATCTATTGTCATTCAACTCGGTAAATAGTAAAATTTATTAGAAATAAATGAATTTAAAAGAGATGAAGTGGTTTACATCGTTTTAATTGCCCTGTCCTATGCGAAATTGGGTTTTGATTCAGAAGTTTAACTACGATTAGAGAATCTTTAAACCTCCTTTCGTCTTTGTTGGAATTAACACTGAATTAAAACGACTTAAATAAAAACAATACCAAATATTCTTCAAACTATCAACAATTATCCTAAACGACCTCTTATTTTCCTTCAAATGCAAAGAAAATGATTAAAAACATAGCAAAAAATATCACGCGATGTTCCATCATCATATACTAGTGAGCTAAATGTAATGTGATTTTTGTTCGGATGCATTTATGTAAAACCGAGTTGAAAAATAAAGTGAAGATAAAAAATCAATTGTTGAAGTAAAAAAAAATTAAGTTCTACCTTTAAATTATAATCAAAAGTTCAAAATCAATTCTACTAAAGAAACACCTAAACATGTAAAAAAACAATTTTAGAATCAATTTTAACTCCTCTCAAAAAGTTTTTTTTTTTTTTTAAAGAGAAACCAAAAAGATTCTATTGTTCAAATATCTCACCCAACTGTTGTTATAACATTGGAGTTTATTTGCGATGCGTTTGCTTATCTATCTATACATTTTCTAGTTAGTTGTTGAGAGGTCGAAGGACCATCAACATAAATTTCAAAGGAAGCACTGTTCTATTCAAACCAAGTTGAATTTTTATAAGAAAATACAGGTCATAAACTGTGTAAGATATACACATACCCCATCCATTTATATAGACATCGACACTTCGGAATTTTGAGATATTAGCATGATAACAAGGATCAGTATATTTACCACCATTTGGTTTATACTAGCAAAAATTTATTTAATTAAACAACCAAGACCAAAATCTCATTGTGACAAAACTCGAACTTTAAATTTAGCAATGTTATTTGTTTGACTAAAAAAATTACCTTAAAAATAAATAGATATGATGTCTGAGATTCAAACTCGAATCTATACGTATATCATATATTTTTTTATAAAGTGATCTAAACTCACCGGTATTTTTGTGATTTATGGACGCAAGTAGGTTAATTGAAAATGAAGGAATATCTAACGTAGGTGTCACTTGTTGAACCAACCACGTCTACGGATAGGACCACTTTACTAAGGATGGCAAGCACCCGTTATTGTTATCCACACGAAAGTTGTTTTTTTTTCTCAATAAAGAGGTTAGACAACCTGGACCCCCCACTTTCCTTCTAATTTCTTCATCTTTGACCTTTGACTCATCATCATTACCAAACGATTCAAACCTAATCATATTCCCTAACTTATTTGCACCTGCTCCTTTCTTAATTTCATCTATTATCCAAACTCTCCCTATATATGGTCCTATACCATTGTTTCCTTTTTCAATTTCCATTGATTCCTCTAACCAAACTACCAAATAATGAAAAAAATATCCTTAGATTTTATCTACTTTATAAGTTTCATAATATATGTTATTTTATATTTATGAAGTGAGATTCTTTAATTTTTTTTTAAGACAAGAAAATGGATTATATTAACATCGGCAATGAGCCACTTCAGTATAAGGTGTACTAAAGGGCCACGCCACAACCAAAGTTAAACAATATTTACACAGTCAATAAAGGTCAGTCGGCACCCAAACACAGCAAAGGGTCCGACCACCATCTCTGAGTTCCGTACACAAAGTTGACATTATTAGCCTTAAACCACCATAATGAATAAAATTTAACTTTCTCTAACAGTTGGTCCATGGTGGTTTGGATATTATTAAATACTCTATTATTACGTTCAGTCCAAACCACCCAGACAGCAAGTAACCAGATTAGCTGAAGAAAAGATTTGTGCCTTGTCGATGCTCCTGCACAATGAGTGAACTGAGAGAAATGGTCACTAATCTCATAAGGGTCGATGTAACACCCCGTTTTCCCGACTTAAAAATTCCTTTAAATAAATCAGAGTTTTTCACATAAACGGAGCGTCACGTTCTTAAATCATCTCAAGTAATGGATAAATAATAATTTATTCCTTCAGAAAAATAGTCATTTAAAAATATTCAAACATTGCAGCGGAAATCATTAAAATCATCACAAAATTTTCTGTCACGCAGGCCTCATCAACGTCTCAGAAAATTCTCAACATAATCATAATCATGAAAAATCATAGTAAAATAATACGCAAGGAATAGAAAACATAAGCAAAGTTCCCCATCCCGTTACGTATCAG
>Ga0099826_10001227_pt1 | contig 14965 bp, 8 predicted proteins | sample Mtrugardesep15_FD_76830 | JGI IMG/M metagenome (GOLD analysis project Ga0099826, IMG submission 76830) | Root nodule microbial communities of legume samples collected from California, USA - M. trunc garden sep15 | ecosystem: Host-associated > Plants > Roots > Nodule | place: USA: California... | reverse complement strand
TTGCATAAATTACAACATTATAGAATTAATTGCTTGTTGATCAGGTCAACGTATCAAAATGATTCTTCCAAGGTGCTTTAAGGTACAAGAGGGGTATTTGCAATTTTCTGATAGGGTAAAAAAAAAACAAATGGAGAGGTGAGCACTGAGCTAACAAGTTAGTTAGAGAGAGGGAGATGAAACATATGTGAGTGGGGGAAACATATTGTGAGAAAACATAACCTGCGTGAGTTAACTTACGCAGGTGTTAATTTGTGCGTGAGTTAACTCATGCCGCGTGATTTAAGTCACGCATGTGTAAAAACTAAGTCTAATTTTTTTACACTTGCGCTAGTTAACTAGCACAGGGGTATTTTGGGAATGGTTGTAGGGCACGAGCGAAAAGTGCAGGGCGGAGAGCAAAATTCTTGTGAATTATGAATAATAAAATTTTACTTATTGAAAACAATTAGGGATTAATTTTAAGGGTTGGAATCTTTGAATAAATATTTTTTAAGTTTACGGTTAACCTCTTCAACAAATGATTGTTTACGAGTAACTCTACCACTTAATAATCATTTGTAAAAAAACTCTATGATTCATCATTCATAGTAGGGGTTTTCAAAACCTAACCAAGCCAAACCAAAAATCGCATTTGGTTTGGATATATTCAGATCATATTTTTACTTAGTTTGCGGTTTTTATTTTAGCAACCGAACCAAACCGTAACATAAGAGAAACATTAATTAAACTTAGGTCACAAATCTAGTACTCATAGAAATTCAATGAAATTTTTTATAGAATGACATGATTTTTCACTTTTTTTTTACTCAAACATGTTGTTCCTCTTGTTAAGTTTTTATTTTATGCTTTTGATTTTAAAATTGCATTTATGTGCTTTTATTTAATTATACTTGCATTTTTGCATATATGTTTGTGTATATATCTTGAATAGAAACTTAATGTAAATTTTTAGAGAATGATAAAATCTTAGACTTTTGTATTTCTTACTGAAGAGAATTGTTTTTGTCCATGTTTTTAATTTGATCTATGTTGATGGTAGGATGAAAACAAAATTGTAATGGTCAATCAAATTTGAAACATTTTTTTTGACAAAAATTTGAAACATTGTTGAAAATAAGTTGTTTTTGTTATAAATATATTATAGTAGATGTCCATTAGTCATTGGGTCAAATATTTGACCCATTAACCCATTTTCATACTCTTGTATCTCCCTATAAATAGGGTGCATTGTAATCCCTTCAAGATTAGCTCTCAAAAACCTTATTTAGCACATAAACCAAATTTTATTTTCATTGCCGAACCTTGGATGCTATTTGATCAATTTCCAAGAAACTGGTTTCATAGACTAAATTTTAAACCTTTTGCCTTTAACCATAGAGATAACATTATTCCTAATCTTTGGTGCTTCTGCTCCAATCACATTAACCCTGACATTATATCTTTTGATAACCAACAAGTAACCTTTACCTTTGTAGATAATAACCTAACATTTTGCATCTCAACCATATATGCTTCAATTGATCACATTATTAGGAGGCAACTTTGGCTTAACCTTCAAACCCTGCATACTCAGATTAATCGTCCTTGGTGTGCAATAGGAGATTTTAACTCTATTTTAGGATCTCATGAGCATAGAGGTGCTACTATTCCTGCTAGAGCTCCTATGAATGAGTTTTTCGACTGGTCTGATTCCAACAATTTCATTCATCTGCCAACAAGAGGTGTTCAGTTTACGTGGGCTAATGGGAGGAGGGGCCTCAGACATACTGAAAGGAGATTAGACAAGGTTGTTTGTAATCAAGCTTGGATAGACGTTTGCAGCTCCCTTAATGTCTCAACATTAACTAAGCACAAATCTGACCACTTTCCTTTGCTTCTTGATTTTGAAACTTCTCAGCATAAATTTTTGTCTCAATTTAAGTTTATGCAAATGTGTATGCAGCATGAAGATTGCAAAAGGGTCAATCAAGAAGCTTGGAATATCAACATGGTTGGCTGCTCTATGTTTATTTTGAATCAAAAGTTGAAAGTTCTAAAGCAAAAATTGAAGATTTGGAACAAAACAATCTTTGGGAATGTTCACAGCTTGGTTAAGGAAGCTGAGCAGAAGCTTTCTAACATTCAAGCTGATATTGATTTATTAGGGATTTCTAACTCTTTAATGGAGCATCAAAAAGCAGCTCAAATTTTCTTAGAAAATGCTCTGAGTATGGAAGAAGAATTCTGGAGAGAGAAATCTAAAGTTGCCTGGCACACAGATGGAGATAGAAACACCAAATACTTCCATAAACTGTCCAAAATAAAAAACACATCCAAACTCATAAATAGCCTCATGATTGGTGGAAACATGGTTACAGATCCTCAGCAAATATCTAGTCACATCACTGAGCATTTCAAAAATATTTTTTCTACTAACATTGTTGTGCAGGATTTGCAGGTTACTGAGCTAATTGAAGACATCATTCCTAACATGATTTCTGATGAGTTAAATGCTCTACTGACTAGGCCTCCTTCTTAATCTGAAATTCATGATGCAGTTCTAGCAATGAACAAGGACGGAGCACCAGGCCCTGATGGTTTTGGAGCTAGTTTCTTTCAAAATTACTAGGACATAGTGAAAGTGGAGGTAACAAATGCAGTTTTGGAATTTTTTATAAAAGATTGGATCCTGCCTAACTACAATGCAAATACAATCATGAAAAAAGTGCCTGAGGCTTCCAATGTTGGGCAATATAGACCAATTGCCTTGGCTAACTTCAAGTTTAAGATCATTTCCAAGATTCTAGCCGATAGATTGGCTCCTATCATGAACAATATCATATCCCCTGAGCAAAGAGGTTTCATTAGAGGCAGAAGCATCAAAGATGGCATTTGTATCACCTCTGAAGCAATTAATCATCTCCATCAAAAAACTTTTGCAGGTAATCTAGCTTTCAAAGTGGATATTTCAAAAGTTTTTGACACTCTTGATTGGAATTTTCTTCTCAAAGTTTTAAGCAAGTTTGATTTCAATGTTAAGTTTTGTTCCTGGAATCAAACAATTCTACAGTCAACTTCTCTTTCTATCTCTATTAATGGCAAGCAAAATGGCTACTTTAATTGCAAAAGAGGAGTGAGACAAGGTGACCCTTTATCACCCCTTCTTTTCTGCATTGCAAAAGATGTTCTAAGCAGAAACATCACATTACTTGTGCAACAAGGAAAGTTAGAGCTCATCAAAGGATCCAGGACCTCCTATGTCCCCTCTCATTCTCTCTATGCTGATGACATCATGATTTTTTGTAAAGGAAAATTAACATCAATTCAGGCCCTCATGCACCTTTTTACTACTTATGCTCTAGCATCTGGTTAGATAATTAATCCCTCTAAATCCACTGTCTTCTTTGGATCAATTTCAAATGCTAGAATTGATCACATCACTGACTTAATTAGTTTCAATAAAGGTTCTCTCCCTTTTATCTATTTAAGGGTCCCCATTTTTAAAGGGAAACCAAAAAAACATCATCTGCAACCTATTGCTGATAGAATCAAATCCAAACTTTCAGCATGAAAAGCATCATTGTTAAGCATTGCTGGTAGAGTAACTCTAGTAAAGTGTGTTATTCAGGGTATGTTGGTTCACTCCATCTCAATCTACTCTTGGCCCATGAAGCTGCTCAAAGAAGTGGAATCTTGGATAAGGAATTTCATATGGAGTGGGGATATTGCTAAGAGGAAATTGGTAACAGTTTCTTGGAAGAAGACTTGTAAAACCTTTGCAGAAGGGGGTCTGGGTCTTAGGTCCCTCACTACTTTAAATGACTCTACAAATTTGAAGCTTTGTTGGGATCTCTTAAACTTTAAGGAAGACTGGGATATTTTAATTAGAAGCAAAGTTCTTAGAGGTAGAAGGGTCATCTCTCATCACATATATTCTTCCATATGGTGCAGTGTGAAATCAGAATTTTCTACAATCCAATCAAATAGTGTTTGGCAAGTTGGTTCAGGTGATAATATTAACTTTTAGCTAGATAGTTGGTGTGGTGAGCCTTTAGCTTCTCATTTGAATATTCTTGTGCATCTTCACCATAATCTCAGTGCTAGAGTCAGTGATTTCATTGTTAATTTTAATTGGAATTTCCCTTTCTCAGTGTTAATCTCTTTTCCGGAGGTGAAGCCTTTGGCAGAACAAATTACTATCCCTATTGAAGCCACTGTTGATAAACTTGTGTGGATGAAAAGTAGCACATGATACATTTCTTTTAAGGATGCTTATATATTCAAATATGGTTCAGGTCAAAACATTAGTTGGGCTAAGTCTCTTTGGTGCCCTATTATACCACCAACCCAATCTCTGCTTGTTTGGAGAGTTATGCACCATAAAGTTCCAACAAATGATAATCTGATGACTAGGGGAGTTCCTCTTCCTTCAATGTGCTCATCTTGCAACTCTCAAGGTGAAACTGATTTTCATCTTTTCTTTCAATGTCCCTTTGCTATGAATCTTTGGAATTTGTTGTTCTCTATTCTCAACACTTCTATTCAGTTCAACACAGTAGAAGATTTTTGGTTGTTATTAGATAGAAATTGGTCTCCTCAATGTAAATTAGTAATCAAAGCTTGTATAGTTAACCTTCTTAACATAATCTGGCTCAGAAGAAATCAAGCAAGATTTCAAGGTAAGATCATACATTGGAAATCTGCCATCAATTTAATCATTGCTAAAACATCTCTTGCTGACAACAACACTTTGAAAACTTCTAGAGGGGACATGCTTGAGTTTAGCATCCTAAAAGCTTGCAAGTTAATATCAAGCCTCCTAAAGCTCCAACTATTAAAGAAGTTATTTGGTCACCTCCTTTGACTACTTGGATTAAAGTTAACACAGATGGTGCTTCCACCAAGAACCTTGTTAAAGCTTCTGTTGGTGGCATTTTTAGGAACGCTGCAGGTATGTGCATTGGCTGCTTCTCTCGAACTTTAGGCAGTAAAAATGCTCTTTATGCTGAATTGGTGGCTGCCATGACTGCGATTGAAATAGCATATCTCAAAGATTTTCAAAATGTCTGGCTGGAATCAAATTCTCAACTAGTTATTTTAGCCTCCAAGTCTATCTTTGTGGTTCCCCGGGGCTTAAGAAACAGATGGAATAATTGTCTGTTTAGATTAAGAAGTATGAGATTTGTTGTATCGCACATATATAGGGAAGGTAATGCTTGTGCCGATGGCCTTGCAAATCTTGGTCTTTCTTTTATTTCCTTTGAGTTGTTTTGGTCAGATTCTATTCCCAATTTCATTAGAGGATAGTACATTAGGAATAGGTTGAGTATGCCTAATTTCAAGTTTAGCACCTTTTGAAAAGGTTTTGGTTTGGTCTCCCTTTTCTTTTTTGTACTCGTTTTTTGGTTTCATTTAATGAAATGATGCTCTTTGCATCTGTTTAAAAAAAAAGGGTGCATTGTAATAGAAACACATACATAAGAAATACGCTTTCTCTCACTTTTCTCTCTTTCTCTTCATCATCTTTATTTTCATAACACGTTATCAGCGCGCTCTAACCAACTGAGAGTAATATTGATTCCTCATTTGAGTTAAATTCCGGAAGAATTTAACATTGAAGCATCCGTGAAGAATTGCTCAAACAATGAAGATCTTTTATGATATAGTTCTTGAAGAACTATTTTTCTTTTAATATTAAAGCATCTATGGAGGATTGGTCAAAGAATGAATTTTTTTTTTCCATTGTTTATAATGATTTGAGATATAGTTCTAGAAGAACTAATAATTTAACATCAATCGTTTGTGAAATATTACAAAATAAAAATATTGTGATTTTTCTTTGTCATTGTTGATAGAGGTTTGTGGTTGAGTTCTCGAAGAACTAGATCTTTGTTCACAATTGAAATATATAGATATATTCGATCTTAGTATAAGTTAGACTAAATAAAATCAAGGAAAAAATTATCCCTTGAATATACTCCTGAAGTAGCGAAATCGAGAAAATAATATCAAAAATTGATGTAGTAGAGATTATCATTGATATGTTACATGTCAAGATGGTAAAAGTTTATTATTTATGACTTATGATGATTATGATCTTTAATTATAATGCGTTCTCGCAAGACATATAAATTTGAGGTATTGCCATCTATGTCATCTCTTTGCACATTCAACACTTATAATTTGTGTTCCATATAATTTCTTTTCAAATGAGATAGTAAGTATTATAGTTGTCAATTTTGCATTATTGTTTATTTTTTATATATAGATTAAGATTTAAGAACGATATTGTGTTGAATTGGAAATCTTTTTAGTTGACAAAATAACTATAAATGAAATTTGAATTATTGATTCCTTCTAAATATATATATATATACTATTTAGAGGTCTCAAACAAGTATTGTTCTTAGAACTTGGCCTCACTAAAGAGAACAATAATTTTATGTTTGTAAATGAAAGATGTCTTTTGTAAAATACTATATAAATGATTAAATTAGTAATACAAAGAAACTAATTGTAGTTTTACACTTAGCACTACAAAAATTATTGAAGGCTCCAGAAGAGCCAATATGTTGTTATGTGAAGGAATATAATTACACATTGAGAATTTAATATATTCCTCTATGTCTCAAAACTTCAAGGATATATCATTTTAAATGGATATCACATTGAAATAAGAAATGAAGAAGATATTGAATATCTCTATATTACGAGTCATATTTTGGATAAAATAAGTGCAATGAAAATGTTACATGTCTTTTCCTTTGAATAATACTACACTTATATTATATTAGTGAAATTGAAGCACATATTATTGTAAACCAAAAGTTTACAAGTCACATTAAGACTCTTGTTGAAAAGATAAGTTGGGTCATCTTGAATATATTATGATGTAAAGAAAAATAGTTAATTTTTTATGAATTTGAATTGAAGAACCAGAAGTTTATTCAAATCTAATAACTTTTGTTCATTACTAATTCCCAAAGAAAGTTGATATTTGAGGAAATGAATGTCACATTTCAGGATATCCGTGAACCAATACACACATAATGATCACGTGGACCATGTAGATATTTTATAACTTCAATTGATGCATCAACTATGGTCACATGTATGTTTACTGTTAACTCACAACTAGAAGTTTGTGAAATTATTTGATTAACATCTCATTTGATAAGTATAGATAGTATATGGAAATATATATTGAACATTTGGTAACATATGTTCATCTATAAAAATGGACTTGAAGTTCCAATCATTAGACGTCTAATGTTAAATGTACGATCAATAGTTATAAGATAAGATCGTTCAAGTTTGTACTTGGGAATATAAAATCTTGCATTGTGAGACATTGATTCGCATCAAGCCAACAAGTTATCATATACAGGTATTCCCCTAATATTGGGATATTGTGCAATATCGACCACGCTTGAAGCATGGTAGAAATATTTATCAAAACTCCTGAAGAGATTCTAAAATTTGTTGATTATAGAAAGGTTTGAAATGAATAAGTTTGATGCAAAAAAGTTTGTTTGGATTTACAAATTTACTATTTGACTGATATGTTGTGCATCAACAAATTTATTAAAATAATTTTATGTAGACAAATCTAGGTGATTATGTACTAGAATGATTGCGATGTCATTTGACATGAAAAAAAATCATGACATGCCTGAAGAAAATGATGAACTTGAATTGATCCTGAAGTGTCATATCTTAGTTCAAACAAGGAAACTAACATATTATATATATTATGAAATTTTATTTTTGTCGATAATAGTTATTGAAACAAAGTCAAGCATATATTTTGCTCAAGCACTTGAAAATGTTACTTACATCAAGAAAGTGGTAAGGGACTATGATGTTACACATGCAAGAAACTTCTGTTTTTCTCGTAAAGAGGCTCTTTCAACAATTTAATATGAAGATAACAATATTTTTTCTTCTCTCACTCATTATTGTTATTTTAATCACGGCCGAATTCATGCCGGTAAGAGGTGATCCAATTCCCTAAAATTCATGTGAGTGAGTAAAAAAGTGTAGAAATCATGCGAAAAATTGTGAAAACGGTTACGCAATGTTTATAAAATATATTAAATGAAATGAAATTTATAAATCTTATCTTTTATTAAAACTAATATAAATTAATGAAGATGAGTTTTTTTATAAATAAAAAAGGTGTAGTCACACAATACCAAATTTGTTAAGTGGAATATCTTTATTTAAAATTTGAATTTGAGATCTAAAAATCGTGTAAGTTTATCATTTAAAAAGAAAAAAGTGTAGGATTCATGATCTTAGGCAAGCAATAGTAACACTAATTATTTTTTATTTATTTTGGTCAAGATAACAATAATTATTTTATCAAAAATAGAAACTTTATGGAACAAGAAATTAATTGAAACAAAAAATCCTCCGTTCAAAAGGATCTGATTTGTAAATACTTTACTTCCTTCTTCGTCTTCTTTCTGTTTATCGAAAATTGAAATTGATGACGCAGATTTGAAAACACGCAAACTCACTCAACAATAAAGCACAAAAAACTTGTCAAGTTAGTTAGTTGATTCATCTCTTTGTGTTTGCAACAATGGCGGATCGGAAGAATGAAGGCTTTCTCACCTACGCTTATCTTCTTATCTACATTGCTCTCTCCAGCGGTCAAATCTTCTTCAACAAGGTTACCTTTCATTCTTCTTCCTTTTGCATGCTTTGCTTTGTTAGAAAGGTTCCGTGTTGATTAATAAGCTAGAATTTGATATTTGTTTGATTTTTTTTTTTTGAGGTTGTGTTGATTTTTTTGTTAGGATTGTGTTGTTAATTGGAATCTGAATTGCTGATGAACTAATTATGGATTTGGAAGTTTTTAGCCGTAGTTGACTTTTTAAGGATTTGAAGGATTGCAAATGGAAATGTTTTCTGTGATAGGGTTGAGTGTAAGATAATTGAAGTGATTACGCAATTTTTTGGTATAAGCTATAAGCTGTTTTTATAAGCTATCTTGAAGAACTTATGGAAATAAGTTGAAAACAACTTATGAACAATTTTATAAGTTTTTCCAGACAATCTCGCAAAATTGATGACAGTAAATAAGCTCAAATAATGCAATCCAAAAAGTATGTTTGATTTGAGAAATGGATGAACGAGACAATGTGAACTTATGTTGTTATGTATCTAATGCATTTTCTTTATGGTTTGGCTGTTTTATGAGCGATCCTTGGAAGTATTATCGTGTCCTGTTTGGTTATAGATTTGTGCATTATGCTTGATTTGATAAATGAGTGACGAGAAAGTTGCACAGGTGTTTTTATGCATCTATCTGATGGATATATTTGTTTTTGTTTATAATTTTGTTGTCTGCAGTGGGTTTTGTCCTCTAAGGAAATTAACTTTCCTTATCCTTTGGCATTGACTCTACTTCACATGGTCTTCTCATCTGTTGTATGTTTTGTGTTAACCAAAGTTCTAAAGGTAAGTTTTAATGTTTGGTGTAATGTGTTATTGGATCAGATACTATTATGAAATGCTGATTAATTATATGTTTCTTGTAGGTTTTGAAGGTTGAGGAGGGAATGACTCCTGAAATGTGAGTAACAACGACAATTTCTGTAGATTATAGCTTATTTATAGGTTTTCATGTATGGGTATTTTTGGTTTTCCTTACTTTCTCTGGCTGTCGGTCACTGAAATGTTAAAAGCGGGATCACGAAACATTACACTTACTGATTAAAAAAGGTTATCAACTAATAGCTATTAGCTGCAAATTTTCGGTATGGCTGTATACCTTCAGTTTTGACCCATTAATCCCAAAATCTGTCACTAGTGTCACACATGTCTTAAGGTACTTGAGATATAACGATGCTAATTTTTTATTGCCATCAAGAAGATATTTTTTCGAGGGATGACAGATTATCTTGAGAGTTTGATTTCCTGTGAACTAGTTCAAAATGGATAGCTACACCTTTTAGTATTTATGTTGGCAATTTTCAGACAAGGATTCAAACCATTTGTTTCATAGTTACACTACAAATTAATTTCTATGTTTTAGGTTCAGATGCCACAGTTTGTTTTGAAAACTAACACTAGTGCTAATGAAGTTGCAAAGTGACCGGCTCCATAAATTTCTGTATCTTTGTTGATTAGGCCCATTTGAATATTTTTTTTATTGATATTATCATTTACTTTCTTTAGTTTTGTGAATATGTGCATAATACATTCCGCGTGCGAGTGTCTATGTGTAAATATTTCGCTTATTGTGATGTTAACTTACATTTATTAACGTCAAGGCCATGTACCTTAATAATTATTTCATTAAATACTTGTGATATCTCCAAGTTCCAGTTGTAATTATATCTTACTTATTTCAGATATGCTTCTTCGGTGGTGCCAATTGGAGCCATGTTTGCAATGACACTTTGGCTTGGAAATACTGCCTACCTGTATATTTCTGTTGCATTTGCACAAATGCTGAAGGCAATTAGTAAGTTATTGCGATTTGTGATTCTGTTATTTTCAACAATAGTTAGGTATCTTTAGCCATTTATGTATGATTTCTTGTTATTTTCCAATGGTAAACTTAATTGCTAAATGTGTATCATGACAGTTTATGATTGTATATTTGTATTCCATACTTATCCTCCAAAACTGCAACTAATTGCGAATTCTCTCCCATTCTTTAAATGCAAATCACAGTGCCTGTAGCTGTTTTTGTGCTTGGAGTAGCTGCAGGACTCGAGGTGATGAGCTGCAAAATGCTTTTTATCATGTCATTGATTAGTTTTGGTGTTCTAGTAGCTTCTTACGGTGAGATAAATATAAACTGGATTGGAGTAGTTTACCAAATGGGAGGTGTTGTGGGTGAAGCTCTAAGACTTATCTTCATGGAAATTTTTGTTAAGAGGAAGGGTCTTAAGTTGAATCCTATATCCGTCATGTATTATGTTAGTCCCTGCAGGCAAGTGCTCTTTTAATAATTTACTTATTGTTGCTTAAGTTTAACATGCTTCGTGTGTATATTGATGGCTATGAAAATAATTTTGAGTATTTCTGCAGTGCACTTTGTTTATTCCTTCCATGGATATTTCTAGAGAGATCGAAGATGGAGGACCATGGAACATGGAACTTCCCACCTGTTATACTTATCCTCAATTGCCTTTGCACTTTTGCTCTAAACTTATCAGTTTTCCTTGTGATTTCACACACAAGTGCTTTAACCATTCGTGTTGCTGGAGTTGTTAAGGATTGGGTGGTTGTCTTACTGTCTGCTGCTCTATTTGCTGACACAAAGTTAACAATCATCAATTTATTTGGTTACGGAATTGGTAAGTATCTTATAATGTTTGACCTTCTAAATTTTTCTTTCTCATTTGATAATCCCTTGAGGATCTTTCATAACATTTCTCTCAAATGCTATAGTGTACTCAAAGATGTTCCACAATCCAGGGACGTTGGGTAGTCTAGTATTAGGTGTTCCCTGGAAGCCTGTGTGCATGTTAACATATATAAATCTAGCAAAGAAATACATGCCTTCAAATCTAGCAAAGAAATACATGCCTTCATTTCCAACATTGTTGAGAGGAAACCTTTGATCAATCAACAGTCAAGTTTCTCCTCTTTTTATTCCCTTTGTATAAGGGCGTGGGTACTGAGTGGAGAGTGATGTGGCGTATTCTATTTTGTTTATCAATATTTATTGGTCAAAGTAGTAATGGTAAGTAACTTGGTTTCCTATAAGTAATGTGTTGGATTTAAGTCTTGTGGATGTTATACATAGGCACAGGCACTGGGAGAGATTTATCCCTCTAAGTGGGTTACCCAGTGCAACTCATACTAAGTGGGTTACCCAGTGCAACTCATACTAGTTGGGTTCCGAAGTGTTTTATAGATGCCGAGTCTCAAATCATAAAAAAATTACTTTGTCTGGTTATTATACTCACTGATGTACTAGTTTGGAGTGTGGAGACAAGTTTGTGGAGCTGATTAAATGTAGGTTTTAAAATTGATTTTTGAAAATATTCCTCAGAGAAGTACAAATACTGTAATCAAATTAAAAGTTAAATGGTACAATATACAAATTAGATTAGTTGTAAGGCTTGGATATGTAGCAGCTCTGAATCTTATTAAATGTGAATCTAGAAGTATGAGCAGTTTCCGTAACGATGGCTAATTATTATTGCAAATATTTATTCAGCCATTGCAGGTGTAGCAGCATATAATAACTTCAAGTTGAAAAAGGAAGCGTCTCCTGACTCCTCAAATGCTTCTGAGCTTGTTGAATCTACCCAAAGGCAGGAGTCTCAGCCTTTAGTAAGTAGATAGCAGCAGCCTGAAGTACTCAATGTATGTAAAAATATGTTTGAATCGATCCTTTTTCTTCCCACATTTTTGCTTCTCCTTATAGAGTGTTTCTTTTTATACCTTCCAGTTGTTCATGCCCTATGGGAACAAATATTAGATAGCAACACAGTTCGCAGATAGTGTAGCAAGAATGCATCAAATGTTCATGTAGTAGATATAGATATAAACAAGTGTTTTGGAGTTTCTTCAATCATATAAACAATTTCAGTTGGGAAAGTAAAGCGCAGAATCAAGTGTAATATGTGTAGATGTAATACACAAACTTTGTCCTTTCAAACACAGGTGCTAAGCCATGGCATTTGAATTTTGAGGACTCTGAAGTTATCCAGAGTGATCATTTTTTGAAGCAATTACCAGTTTCAATCTTAGTGATTCACTATTTCAATTTGATAATCAAGATTATGAGTCCGGGGGCATGCACCATTTAGTATGATTGGGCCTTGGGCTGGTGCCAGGGGTTTTTGTACTGCATTCAGTCGCACAGATAAAAACTTTGCAAGATTATTTTGATTTTTTAAAATGTATTTTGATAGTGATTGGTTCATTTTTGGAGACTTTTACTACTCCATTATTGAGTCTCTAAGGGGAGACAGGGGTGTTGATCAAAAGTTAGAACCAAATGTTTCGTTCTATTCCTATACTACATTTATTTGAAGCATACTTGTGATTTGGTATCACTGTTTGATAATTTTTTGCCTATATGATTTACTGTTTATAACTTTGTGATGAAAGCTAGTGTTGCCATATATCAGAAGTATACTATGGCTTAATTAACATCTGAACTCCAAATCCCTTGCAGATAGTAACAAGGTTTTAACTTTTTAAATTTTTAGTAACAGTAACAAGGTTACTGATTTGTGTACACTGTACATATTCAGACTTCTATTTTAGAAGATTTACTGGACTGAACAATGAGTTTCTCTGGCCCCCTCTATCACCATTTTTTGTGTTGTATTTTCCCTCACCGAATTTTCCATCAAGTACAGTGTGGCACAATCGAATAAAATCAGCCACCAATCAGTGTACTCTTTGACATCTAGGATCGATGTTAGCAGGTGGCACCAGTCCCTAGGAATATACACACCCAGTTGAGATGTGATATGATTGCATCACGATGTCTAAGAACACGATCTAATCGACCGTTCTTCCTGTTTTACCTAAATTTTCATTTACCAAATTTAGCCATAACATAAAGCACACAACTTCTACCAAAAATTGTTTATATCAAAACTAATGAAATTGGACGGGGTGGTGCTGGCATGAGAATAATGACCATTTGATGGTCTACTTTGAATTTTAAAATAGAATTGAGGCTTATCTAGGCTCCTTATTCGTTGCAATTGAAGATGCAAATTTTGGTTCTTGTTAAGGAAGGTGCACTGTAATATAATAAAGCTTAGGTGTGGCTGATGTAATTTGTCATGGAAAAATTCTTGTGCATTGCTTAGGAAGGTTGACTCTCGTCATTGGTTGATTTAATATCGAGTTTAGGAAGGTTGACTCTTGTTTTTGTTGACGTAGGCTCAACTTATGCCAAAAATGAAAGCTTTCTGGTGTGGAATAAAGTTTGCTTGGCCCACACATCTTAGTTCAACCAACAAAAAAAAAAAAAGTTTAAATAGTAAGATCAAATGGCGTGATCGGAACTCTAACGATGACTTCTACACTTATGTATTCCAATGTCCAAATGCTATTGTCATTTAGTCTATTTTAGAAAAGTTTTCAATTTCATTGAGACCAAATAACTACATAAATTATGAAAATTCATAAAAAATAATGAAATTAACAAATTCACAATTTAACTAATACTAATAAAATATTCTTATACAATATTACGCAAAATCCAGTTAAAATAATATCTCAAAGGGCCACCATATTTCAACAGGTCCCATGCATGTATAAATTTTATAAATTTATATATATATATATATATATATATTTGTGTGTGTGTGTGTGTGTATTTTCCATTTCAAGATAACACATATAATCAACTGATATATTTCAGTCAAAGAAACTAAATTAATATAATAGTTGGATGTAATTTATTTTTTTAAGCAATAATTAGAACTCTCTAGAACAAATAACACCTAAAGAAAAAGAAAAAAATCTGAGTCAGGTTCACTGAACGGTATTAACTCCCTGTTTCTTCTTTCCTCTCTCTTACCAATTTAGATTTTTGTTTTAGTATTTTTTTTTTATTATTGTAAGAACTAAGACCAGTCAAAAAATTGTACAGTAAGAACTAAGAAGGTGCTAGAAGAAAAAATAAAATAAAATAAAAAAATAACAGAGAAACAAAGAGAGGGAAAGAAAAGAAGAACCTCTCTATAGCTATCGAATTCGCGCGATGCGATTACGGTGGCGGCGTTGGCGGCGTTCAGTATTGTCCCCTTCTCCACCGTCCAATGCTGTGGTGGCTCCACTGTGTCTCCGCCGTCTGCCTCGTTGATGGCTTTGCAGATGACCTGGAACCCTAATCTCCTCACTCTCAAACGCAAAACTTCTCCTCCGTTAGGTCTTCGCAATCTCGGTAACTCTTGTTACCTCAATAGCGTTCTTCAGTGCCTCACTTTCACTCCTCCTCTCGCCAATTTCTGTCTCCGTTCTCTTCATTCCTCTCTCTGTAAGA
>Ga0099826_10001226_pt1 | contig 14966 bp, 17 predicted proteins | sample Mtrugardesep15_FD_76830 | JGI IMG/M metagenome (GOLD analysis project Ga0099826, IMG submission 76830) | Root nodule microbial communities of legume samples collected from California, USA - M. trunc garden sep15 | ecosystem: Host-associated > Plants > Roots > Nodule | place: USA: California... | reverse complement strand
TATGCGCAGGTGGGAAAAGGCCGGGCTGAATGCGCTGGTGAGCTGCTGCACACCCAGCGAGGCTGCGATGGTGTTCTGCAATGCAATGGTCATGTCGGGCTCCTTCGGTTGCCGAGCATTGCGTGCCTTTTGGGAGATTTCTGGTACGAGGCCCTTCGCGTTGGAAGGGCTTGCAGGTGCGCACAAACAACATTCGGCCCAAAGCGCGAGGCGTCGACCAGATTCCTCCAAATTTGAACGGGACCATCCGTCCAGCTGCTCGATGAAGAGCTGCTGAAAACCGGAGAAACCTGAATGAAGAAATCCCTCACGGCACTTGCCGCGCTGGCCGTTACCGGCCTGGCTTCTGCCCAATCGTCCGTCACGTTGTTCGGCGTCGTCGATGCCGGCGTGACCTACCAGTCGGCCACTTCGCGCGACCCGGCCACGGGCCTGAGCTCCAAGCAGAGCAAGTGGAGCCTCGCCAACTCGGGCTACAACTCCAGCCGACTTGGCTTCCGTGGCACCGAAGACCTCGGCGGCGGGCTGGCAGCGAGCTTCTGGCTCGAAGCACCGATCACCAACGACGACGGCGCCACCGGCGTCTCGACCTTCAACCGCCGTTCCACCGTGAGCCTCTCGGGCGGCTTCGGCGAAGTGCGGCTGGGCCGCGACTACACCGCAACCTTCTGGAACGACACCGTCTTTGATCCGTTCGGCACCAACGGCTCGGGTACCAACGTGATCAGCACCGTGAGCGGAAGCACCGGCTTGAACAACGCCAACTACGTGCGTGCCAGCAACGTGGTCGGCTACTTCCTGCCGCCGAACCTCGGCGGCTTCTACGGGCAGGTGCAATACAGCTTCCACGAGAACACGAACACCGACTCCAGCACGACCACGGCTTCGACCAACACCAACGCCGGCCGATATGTGGGCGGACGTTTCGGCTATGCGAACGGTCCGTTGGACGTGGCCCTTGCGGTGGGCCAGAACATCGCTACCGACACCACGGCGCTGACCCGCAAGGTGCAAACCATCAACCTGGGTGCGTCGTACGACTTTGGTCCCGTCAAGCTGTTCGGCGAACTCTCGAACGTGAAGAACATGTTCGACCTTGCTGTCGGCAACAGCCACGACAGCTACAACGGCTACCTGATTGGCGCGAGCATGCCGGTGGGCGCGGGCCTGATCCGCGCGTCGTATTCCACGGTTCGCTACAACGAAGGCGCCGTCGGCATCACTGGCGGGGATCCGCGCGTGCAGAAGCTGGCGCTCGGCTACGTGCACAACCTTTCGAAGCGCACGGCGCTGTACGCCACGATCGCGCGCGTGAACAACCGCAACGATGCGGCCTACACCGGCAGCCTGAGCGCTGCGAGCACCACGGGCTACGGCAGCGCCGGCGTCAGCTACACGGGCTTGCCGCGTTCTTCTACCGGCTACGACTTCGGCATCCGCCACGCCTTCTGACGCAAGAGGGTGCGGCGGGGCAGCGCGATGCGCAGCCCTGCCGCACGCGTCTGCCCGCTTGTTCGCGAGTGAGTTTCAAATGATCAGGTTCCATCACCTGGCGGGCGTGCTCGCCGCGGCAGGCCTCTCGGGCTGCATCATGCTTCCGCCGCCCCCGCCCTTCGGTCCGCCGCAGGGCAGGGGGCCGTACCCGGGCTTCCACGGCGCTGCGCCGCTGCCGCCCGGCGGCTATGCGCCGTCACCCATGGCGTCCTGGAATGTCTGTGAAGGGCAGCCCGAAGGCGGCCAACCCGTGCTGCCCGGCCGGCATGCGGATGGGTTGTCGGGCCGCTGTGAACGCGGCGCTGGCGGCGAACTGGAATTCCGGCCGAGCCCGGCCCGATGAAGGGAGGAGGACCTCATGTATTCCACCAACCTGGGTCTGGGCATCGCAATTGCCGTGGGACTGGGGCTTGCGGCAGTGCTCGCCTTCATCGTCTCCCTGTTCATTTCCAATGTGAAGGCCGGCAGGCTCGCGCGTGAAATGGCCGAACAGGCAAAGCGCGAGGCACGGCAGAAGATGAGCGAGAGCAACGTGCAGGATCTTCGTTCGCTCATTGCTTCACTGCGAAATTACGGCCGCGAGAGCGCATCCGATCAGCCCATTCGCTTCGACATCCGGGTTCCCGACGAGGTGGTGCCAGTGTTCGGCATCGAGGCTGAACTGGAGGAACTGCTCTCGAAGGTTGCAAGGTATGCGGCGAAAGTGATGTCGCCCGGCGCTACGCTGGAGGTATCGGCGTGCGTGGAAAGCGGCCATGCCGTGGTCCATTGGCGAGATCTCGATGCGACCGACCCGAGTCCGCCGCTCGCGCGCTTTCTCGAGGCCACGCAGGCCGCCGCGCATGCCGCCAGCGCGCGGGTATGCGAACGCATCGCGGGCCGCCACGGCGGGCGCATCTATGCGGCGCCGAAGGTGGGCGGAGTGCTGGGACTGACGCTGCGGTTGCCGCTGCTGGAGCGGATGAAGTCGTCGGTGAGCTGAGCGGACTGCGCGCTGCGGAGGCCTCTCCACGTGGGGGTATGTGATCACGCGCGGGACACTGAACCTTCGCCCGCGCGATACTTGCGGCTGTCCTGTCCGCCAGTGTTTTATCGTTCCCATGCCGAAGCTGCGATCCGTCGTTCTCCTGTTTTCTTCCGTTTTTGATGTTCGGGCGTTTGCTGTGTGCATGGCGATCTTCGCCGCGCAGGCGTTGCATGCACAGGCCCTACCGTCCGGTGTGCGGCTTGGCATGACGGCCGATGAACTGCGGGCGGCAATGCCCACGGCTCAACGCGTACAGCGGCCGCAGCGGCTTGCCGGCGGGCTGCTGGGAAGCTGGCAAGCAGCGCCAGTCTCGATGGCCGGTGTGATGTTCGAGCCGACCTTCTTCTTTGCCGGGTCGCAACTCCAGCGCGTCGAGTTCGTCGCATCCGCGGAGACCCTCTCCGACGGCGGCGCGGCCGCATTTGCCGAACTGGTCCGGTGGGGCCGCACGGCCTTCGGCAACGAACTGGCATCGAACGACCCCGGCACCGCGTATGCGGCATGGTCGAGCGACGACGCCGACGTGTACCTGCAGCACGTACGCGATGCGCGCCGTGCGAGCCTGCGGCTCGTCTACAAGGCGCGGCAGGTCCGCGACGGCAGCGAACTCTGAAGAAGAAGCGGCTCAGGCCGCGGTGAGCATGCCGCGCTGTTCGATAAACGCCACCACCTCGGCCACGCCGGTGTGGGTCTTGAGGTTGGTCATCACGTAAGGCCGCTGCCGGCGCATGCGCTGCGTGTCCTGTTCCATCACATCAAGGTTGGCGCCCACGTACGGCGCGAGGTCGGTCTTGTTGATGACGAACAAATCGCTTTTGGTGATGCCGGGCCCGCCCTTGCGCGGAATCTTCTCGCCGGCTGCGACGTCGATGACGTAGATCGTCAAGTCCGACAGTTCGGGGCTGAAGGTGGCTGCGAGGTTGTCGCCGCCGGATTCGACGAACACCACGTCGGCATCGGGAAAGTCCTCGAGCATGCGGTCGATGGCTTCGAGGTTGATGGATGCGTCTTCGCGGATGGCGGTATGCGGGCAGCCGCCGGTCTCCACGCCCATGATGCGCTCGGCGGGCAGGGCGCCAGCCACGGTGAGCAGGCGCTGGTCTTCCTTGGTGTAGATGTCGTTGGTGATGGCAATCAGGTCGTACTTGTCGCGCATCGCCTTGCAGAGCATTTCGAGCAGGGTGGTCTTGCCCGAGCCGACCGGGCCGCCGATGCCCACGCGCAGCGGCGGCAGTTTCTTGGTGCGGTGGGGAATGTGGTGAAGGGCGGAGGTCATGGGCGTTGTCCGGTTCGAATCAGCTTCTGAAAAGGCGCGAGTATTGTGTTTCATGGCGGGCCGACAACACGGCCAGCAGGGGCGCAAAGGCCTGGCGTTCATCGTCGCCGAGGTGCATCGCATGGGCGACGGCGGCAGGGATCTCGTGCGCAAGCCGCGCCAGGATGCGTTGGCCCGCACTCTGGCCGAGCGGCACGGCCTTGACTGCCGCCGCAACCATGTTTTCGGCCCAGCCAAAGGCAAAAGCCAGGCAGCCGTCGTGTGTGGTGGCGCTGGTGCGGCTCAGCGCGAAGGCGAAGGCAACGGGATAGCTTGCGGGCAGGTCGGCAAAGACCTCGGCCGTGTCGGCGTGATGCAGCTTGAGCCACTCGACGAAGGAGCGGCCCATCTGCTCTGTCTGAAGGAAGAACTCGGCCGATTCGCGGGTGGCCAGCACCCATTGGTTCAGCGCGCGGATGCGCTCGACGTCGCCCGCGCGCCAAGCCGGTATGGCTTGCGCGACCAGTGCGAGATCGCCGCGAGCGAAGCTCAGGTACAGCTGGTCGGAGAGCCATACGACGGCTCTCGATTCCGAGTCGATGCCGGCCCATTCGACTGCCGCTTCGACGCCATCTGAATAAGAGAAGCCGCCGACGGGGAGGGCTGGAGAGGCGAGCCAGATGAGCTGAAGGAGGCTTGGGGCGTCGGGCATGTCAGCTCTTCGTTTGGCGCTGTTTTTTTAGGCGCTGCTGCTGTTCAGGGCGCGTGCACAGGGCACCGGGGCACGCTGCTGGTGTGCCACTGATCGACGACCGCCCCGAATCACTCGTGGCCATGATCGTCAAGCAGCTCCGGTGCAAGCACCAGCGGTCGAGGACCCTTCGAATGCGAGTGACCATGATCATGCGCATGGTCATGACTGTGCCCACCACCATGCGAATGCTCGTGCGACCCGTAGGCGCCGCCCTCGGGCTCGAACGCCTCCTCGACCGCGACAACGATCAGGTGCATCGAGCGCAACATGTCGGCCAGCACATGGTCGGGCTCGATCTTCAGGTGGTCGGGCTTGAGCTCGATAGGCACATGCCGGTTGCCCAGGTGATAGGCCGCGCGCGTCAGGTCGAACGGCGTGCCATGGGCCGTGCAATGCGTGATGCGCAGCACCGGCTGCGGCGCCGCAATGACACGGACCAGCGAGCCATCTTCGGCCACCAGCACGTCCCCGCCGCGCACGGCGGTGCCGCGCGGCAGGAACACGCCGATCTGCCGGCCCTTCGAATCGGTGGCATCGAAGCGGCTTTTCTGGCGCACGTCCCAGTCGAGTTCGATGGTGGCGGCGCGCTTGAGCAGCACGGGCGCAAGGCCGCGGCCCTGGGACATGAGTTTGTTGGCGGTGAGCATGGTGCTTGCGACTCCGAATGAAGCGGAATAATATAACGCTTGTTATAACTTCGTTTGAACGGAGCTTTCCATGTCCGCCCTGAAACTGACCCAGATCGGCAACTCGGTCGGGGTTATCCTGCCCAAAGAAGTGCTGGTGAGCATGAATGTCGGCAAGGGTGACACGGTTTACCTGACACAAGCCGCGGGCGGGGGGTTCACCTTGACCCCGTACGACCAAGAATTCGAGCGCCAGATGGAAGCAGCCCGCCGCATCATGAAGAAGCGGCGCAACGTGCTGCGCGAGCTCGCCAAGTGAGCGCTGCGAACGAGTCGTGGGTCTGGCTCGGCGTCCAGTTGATCCGTGCTGTGCACCAGGAGCAACTGGCGGAGCATGGCGGACCCGCCGGGGTTCGCGACGAAGGCTTGCTTGCTACGGCAATGGGACGACCGCAGAACAGGGCACTCTATGAATCGCCTGATGCCGCTGCGTTGGCTGCGAGCTACGCTTTCGGCATCGCTCGCAACCACCCCTTCACTGACGGCAACAAAAGAACAGCCTTCGTTGCCATGGAGGTTTTTCTTGACCTCAATGGTTTCGAGCTCCGCGCGTCCGACCATGATTGTGTGTTCGCTATGCTCAAGCTGGCCGAAGGCCAACTCGACGAAGAGGCGCTCGCCCAGTGGATTCGCAGTCACCTCGTGCGGCGCAGCACCTGACATTCAGAACAGAAAATACCGCTGCGTCAACGGCAACCGCACCGCCGGATCGCAGGTCAGCAAGTGCCCATCCGCGCGCACCGCATAGGTCTGCGCATCGATCTCCATCTTCGGCGTGTAGCCGTTGTGGATCAGGTCCTTCTTGCGAACGTTCCGGATGTTCTTCACCGCACTGAGATGCTTGGCCAGGCCGAAGCGTTCCTTGATGCCCGCGGCCAGCCCGGCCTGCGAGACGAAGGTGAGCGAGCTTCTGGCAAGCGAGCCTCCGTAGCTGCCGAACATCGGCCGGTAGTGCACCGGCTGCGGCGTGGGAATCGATGCATTGGGGTCGCCCATGGCGGCCATCGCAATGGTGCCGCCCTTGATGAGCGTGAATGGCTTTACGCCGAAGAAGGCGGGCTTCCAGATGACGATGTCGGCCCATTTGCCGACTTCGAGCGAGCCCACCTCGTGCGCGATGCCGTGCGCAATGGCGGGGTTGATCGTGTACTTGGCGACGTAGCGCTTGGCGCGAAAGTTGTCGTTGCGCTCGTTGTCTTCCGGCAGCTTGCCGCGCTGCAGCTTCATTTTGTGCGCCGTCTGCCAGCAGCGCAGCACCACCTCGCCCACGCGGCCCATGGCCTGGCTGTCGGAGCTGAACATGCTGATGGCGCCTAGGTCGTGCAGCACGTCTTCGGCGGCAATGGTTTCCTTGCGGATGCGAGATTCGGCAAACGCCAGGTCTTCGGCAATGCCGGCATCGAGGTGGTGGCACACCATAAGCATGTCGACGTGTTCGTCGAGCGTGTTCACGGTGTAGGGCATCGTCGGGTTGGTGGAAGAGGGGAGGAAGTTCTCCTCGCCCACCACGCGCAGGATGTCCGGCGCATGCCCGCCGCCGGCGCCTTCGGTGTGAAAGGCGCAGATCGAGCGGCCGCCCACGGCGGCAATGGTGTTCTCGACAAAGCCCGATTCGTTGAGCGTGTCGCTGTGGATCGCCACCTGCGTGTCGGTGGCGTCGGCCACGTCCAGGCAGTTGCTGATGGCCGACGGCGTGGTGCCCCAGTCTTCGTGCAGCTTGAGTCCGATCACACCGGCTTCGATCTGCTCATGCAGCGCATCGGGCAGGCTGGCGTTTCCCTTGCCCAGAAAGCCCAGGTTCATGGGGAACGCGTCGGCCGCCTGCAGCATGCGTTCGATGTGCCAGGGACCGGGCGTGGCCGTGGTCGCAAAGGTGCCTGTTGCCGGGCCGGTGCCGCCGCCCAGCATGGTGGTCACGCCGGAAGCAAGCGCTTCCTCGATCTGCTGCGGGCAGATGAAGTGGATGTGGCTGTCGATGCCGCCGGCGGTGACGATGTTGCCCTCGCAGCTGATGATCTCGGTGCCCGGGCCGATGACGATGTCCACGCCCGGCTGCACGTCGGGGTTGCCGGCCTTGCCGATGGCGGCGATGCGGCCGTTCTTCAAGCCGATGTCCGCCTTCACGATGCCCCAGTGGTCGAGGATTAGCGCGTTGGTCAGCACGGTGTCGACGGCGCCGCCAGCCGTGGGGCCGCTGCCCGTGCCATTCCTTGTGCGCTGCGACTGCGCCATGCCGTCGCGAATGGTCTTGCCGCCGCCGAACTTCACTTCTTCGCCGTAGCCGCCGGCGCGCAGCGTGTAGTCGGCCTCGACCTCGATCAGCAGGTCAGTGTCGGCAAGGCGAACCCGGTCGCCCACCGTGGGACCGAAGATTTCTGCATAGGCACGTCGCCCGATGGTGGCCATTTTTTAGAGCTTCCCTTGAACGAGGCCGCGAAAGCCATAGACGACGCGATCGCCCGAAAAGTCGACCAGTTCCACCGTGCGCTGCTGGCCCGGTTCGAATCGCACTGCCGCGCCCGAAGCGATGTTGAGCCGCATGCCGCGCGCGGCCTCGCGGTCGAAGCCGAGTGCGCCGTTGGTTTCGGCAAAGTGATAGTGCGAGCCGACCTGGATCGGCCGGTCGGCGGTGTTTTGCACCACCAGCGTGAGCGTGCGGCGGCCGGGGTTGAGCGTGTGCTCGCCCTCGTCGGTGAAGAGTTCGCCGGGTGTCATCACACCGCCTGCGAGAGCAGCGTGGCGCCCAGCGCCACCACGGCGGCGCCCGCCACGCGCGGCAGCCAGGCATTGGCATGGCGCAGCGCCCATCCCGTTGCGATGCCCGCGAGGTGCAGCAGCACGGTGGCGGCGACCATGCCGGCCAGCGTCAACGCCGCGCCTTGCTCTCCTGCGAGTTCATGGCCGTGCGCCACGCCGTGGAAGACGGCAAACACGCCGACTACCGCCGCAGCCACCGCGGCTGGCAGGTGAATGCGAGTGGCGACCAGCAGGCCTAGCACCAGCAAAGAGGCCGCGATCATCGGTTCGACGGCCGGCAACTGCACGCCCGCCAGCCCCATCAGCGCGCCCACGAGCAGCATGCCCGCGAAGGCCAGCGGCGCCCACAGCAGATCGGCCCCCCGGCGCGCGGCCAGCGCACTCCAGAGACCGACCGCGACCATGGCCGCGAGGTGGTCGACGCCGGTGAGCGGGTGCATGAAACCGGTGACGAAGCCATGGTGCATGCCGCCGTCGACGCCGGTGTGGGCGCTGGCGGCCAACGGCAGCAGCAGGACGGCGAGGGCAAGGGTCTTGGAAGCGTTGTGGCGCATGACAGGTCTTTCTTGTTCTGGAGGGAGTCAGACAATGGGCTGGTGAACGGTGACCAGCTTGGTTCCGTCCGGGAAAGTGGCTTCCACCTGGATGTCCGGAATCATCTCGGCGATGCCGTCCATCACGTCGTCGCGGGTGAGCACGGTGCGGCCTTCGCTCATGAGCGCGGCAACGCTCTTGCCGTCGCGGGCCCCTTCCATCACGGCGGCGGAGATCAGGGCGACGGCTTCGGGGTAGTTGAGCTTCAGCCCCCGCGCCTTGCGGCGTTCGGCTAGCAATGCTGCGGTGAAGATCAGCAGCTTGTCTTTTTCGCGCGGGGTCAGTTCCATGAGGGGGCGGCGTCGGGTGCGTGGAGGTCGGCCATTATTGGGCAGGCTTCGGCTTTGCAACAGTCGTGCCGGTGTTCGCCAAACGACGTATGGATGGCACGAAAGATGCACCGAAACGGTGTGAACCCCGCCGAGACTTCCACCAGCCCCGACGACGCGCCCCAGCGCATCGTCAAGGTCCGGCGCGACTACAACAGCTGGGTGGCGAGCGAAACGCTCGAGGACTACGCGCTGCGCTACACGCCGCAGAGCTTTCGCAAGTGGTCCGAATGGCGGGTGGCCAACACGGCGTTCGGGGCGGCGTCGTTCCTCATCCTCGAGGCGGTCGGCGCCACGCTGCTGGTGAAGTACGGCTTTGCCAACGCCTTCTGGGCGATCCTCGCGACGGGGCTCATCATCTTCCTGGCGGGCCTGCCGATCAGCGTGTATGCCGCGCGCTACGGGGTCGACATGGACCTGCTCACGCGTGGCGCGGGCTTCGGCTACATCGGCTCCACGCTCACCTCGCTCATCTACGCGTCGTTCACCTTCATCTTCTTTGCGCTCGAGGCGGCGGTGATGGCCTATGCGCTCGAGCTGGTCCTCGGCGTGCCGCCGGTCTGGGGCTACCTGGTGTGCGCGCTGGTGGTGATTCCGCTGGTCACCCATGGGGTGTCAGCCATCAGCAGGCTTCAGCTGTGGACCCAGCCCCTTTGGCTGGTAATGCTTGTGGTGCCCTTTATCTTCGTGCTCGTGCGCGATCCTGGTGCGTTCGCAGGCATCGTGCACTACAACGGTTCAAAAGCGAGCGCCAAAGGCTTCGACTTGCACCTTTTTGGCGCTGCATTGACGGTCGGCATTGCATTGATCACCCAGATGGGGGAGCAGGCCGACTACCTGCGCTTCATGCCGGCTCGCAGCCCGGGGAGCGCCCGGCGCTGGTGGGCGGGCGTGCTGGCCGGCGGACCGGGATGGGTGATCCTGGGCGTGGTCAAGATGCTCGGCGGCGCGCTTCTGGCCTATCTGGCGATCACGCACATGGTGCCGGTCGAGCGCGCGGTCGATCCGAACCAGATGTATCTCGCCGCCTACGAGTACGTGTTTCCGAACTACGGCTGGGCGGTGGCGGCCACTGCGCTGTTCGTCGTGATCTCGCAGCTCAAGATCAATGTCACCAACGCCTACGCGGGCTCGCTGGCCTGGAGCAACTTTTTCTCGCGCGTCGCACATAGCCACCCGGGGCGCGTGGTGTGGGTGGTGTTCAACGCGCTCATCGCCTTCATGCTGATGGAGATGAACGTGTTCGAGGCGCTGGGCGACGTGCTCGGCCTTTTCGCCAACATCGCCATCGCCTGGATGATGGCCGTGGTGGCTGACCTGGTCATCAACAAACCGCTGGGCCTTTCGCCGCCGGGCATCGAGTTCAAGCGCGCGCATCTTTGGGACATCAATCCGGTAGGCGTGGGTGCGATGGCGCTGGCCTCGCTGCTGTCCATCACCGCGCACCTCGGGGTCTTCGGACCCTTGGCCCAGGCCTTCTCGGCGCTCATTGCGCTGGGCACGGCGCTGGTGGTTTCGCCGTTGCTCGCCTGGGCCACGGGCGGCAAGTACTACCTGGCGCGGGATTCGGCGGCTCACGGCGCCGTCGCGTTTGCGCCGGCCGCGGGCTCGCGTGCGGTCCGCTGGGCGCGGGTCGAGCGCGACGCGCAAGAGAATGGCGCCGACGGCAGCTACCAGCGCCTCAAGGTACAGCATTGCGTGATCTGCGAGCGCGAGTACGAAGGGCCCGACATGGCCCATTGCCCGGCCTACCAGGGTGCGATCTGTTCGCTCTGCTGCACGCTCGATGCGCGCTGCGGCGACCTGTGCAAACCGCATGCGAGCCTTTCGGCGCAATGGTCGTCCGTGCTGCGCTGGCTGCTGCCGCGTTTCAGCTGGCGCTATCTGGACACGGGCCTCGGGCACTTCCTGCTGCTGATGCTGATCATCGTGCCCGTGCTGGCGGTGGTGTTCGGCGTGCTCTACCAGCAGGAGCTGCGCGCAATGGGCGAGAGCCTGCTGCAGATGGCGTCGCAGTCGGAACTGGCCGAAGCCCTGGCGAACGCCCAGCAGTCTTCATTGCGCTCGGGATTTCTCAAGGCCTACATGGCGCTGCTGGTGATCGCCGGCGTGGTGGCCTGGTGGCTGGTGCTTGCGCACCAGAGCCGCCGGGTCGCGCAGGAGGAGTCGAACCGCCAGACCCATCTGCTGATGCGCGAGATCGAGCTGCACCGCGCCACCGATCGGGCGCTGCAATCGGCCAAGCAGACGGCGGAAGAAGCGCGCGAGGTTGCCGAGCAGGCCAAGCTCGCGGCCGACCAGGCGCGGCGCGCCGCCGACCAGGCCAACCAGGCCAAGAGCCGCTACATCAGCGCCATCAGCCACGAGCTGCGCACCCCGCTCAACAGCATCCTGGGCTACGCGCAGCTGATGGGCGAAGACCAGTCCGTGCCGCCGCACCGCCAGCAGGCCGTGGCGGTGATCAAGCGCGGCGGCGAGCACCTGCTGTCGCTCATCGAGGGCACGCTGGCCATCGCGCACATAGAGGCCGGCAAGCTCACGCTGCACGCCAGGCCCATGCGCTTTGCCGACACGTTGCGCGAGCTGGCCGACATGTTCGAACTGCAGGCCGCGGAGAAGGGGCTGCGGTTCCGCTTCGAGACCAGCGGCACCTTGCCCGAGGTGGTGCGCGCCGACGAAAAACGGGTGTGCCAGATCCTCATCAACCTGCTGGGCAACGCCATCAAGTTCACGGTCGCGGGCGAGGTGACGCTGCGGCTTTCGTATGCGCGCGAATTTGCCTCGGTCGAAATAGAAGACACCGGGCCGGGCATGACGCCCGCAGATATCGAGCGCATCTTCGAGCCCTTTACGCGGGGCGACGCGGCCGCGGCCGCATCGCCCGGTGCGGGGCTGGGCCTCACCATCGCCAAGATGCTGACCGACCTGATGGGCGGCGAGATGAAGGTGACCAGCACGCCAGGCAAAGGCTCGCTGTTCCGCGTGCGGCTCTTCTTGCCGCGCGTGCACGACACGGCGGTTGCCGCAGGCCGGCCAGTTCCGGTGCAGCGTGCGCGGCGCGGCTACGAAGGCCCTCGCCGGCGGCTGCTGGTGGTCGACAACGAGGAGGCCGACCGGGACCTGCTCGGCCATGTGCTGTCGCCACTCGGTTTCGACTTGCGCACCGCCGCCAGCGGCCACGATGCGCTGGACCTCATCGCAGCCGGCTACCGTCCCGATGCGATGTTCGTCGACCTTGCCATGCCGGGCATCGACGGCTGGGAGACGATTCGCCGCGCGCGCAAGCTCGGCCTGGCCGAAGCCTCCGTGGCCATCGTCTCGGCCAATGCCTTTGACAAGGGCCTGGACAACGACGTGGACATTGCGCCGGAAGATTTCTTCGTCAAGCCGGTGCGCCACACCGAATTGCTCGACTGGCTCGAACGCCGCCTCGGCCTGCGGTGGACGGACAGCGCCGCCAAGCCGCCGCCTGCTGCCGAGCCGCTCGCCATGCAGGCGCCTTCGCTTTTTCGGCTGCGTGCGCTCGACGAAGCTGTGAGCCTGGGCTATTTTCGCGGCATCATGAACCAGCTCGACGAGATCGACGCCGAACAGCCCGAATGCATGGCATGGACCGACGCGCAGCGCGTGCTCGCGCGCCAGTTCCAGTTCGAAGCCATGGGCCGGACGCTGGCCGCTGCGGTGAGCGCGGCCTGAGGGAACCAGCTCCGATGGAAACCACTCCGCTCGCAAGAACACTGCGCGAACAGGGCGCCAACAGCGACCTGGTGCTGATCGTCGACGACGTGCCCGACAACCTCGCGGTGCTGCATGATGCGCTCGAGGAGTCGGGCTACACCGTGCTCATTGCCACCAGCGGCGAGCAGGCGCTGCAGCGTGCCGCGCAGGCCCGCCCCGACATCGTGCTGCTCGACGCGATGATGCCGGGCATCGACGGCTTCGAGGTGGCGCGCAGGCTCAAGTCCGATGCCGCGACGGCGCACATTCCCATCGTGTTCATGACCGGACTTACCGAGACCGAGCACCTGGTGGCCGCACTGGAAGCCGGCGGTGTTGACTACGTCACAAAGCCGATCAAGCCGAAGGAAGTGCTGGCCCGCATGAACGTGCACCTGCAAGGCGCCCGCCGCGCCCGGCAGGATGCCCGCCAAGCCGGCCAGGCGCGCAACGCGCTCGACGCCTTCGGCTACGCCAGCATCACTGTACGGCTCCCCGAGGGCAAGCTGATCTGGCAGACGGCGCTCGCGCGCGACCTACTGCAGCGCTACTGCGACACCCGCGCGCCCGAGACGCCGCCGGTGGTGCTCGAATGGCTGCGGCGCCACGCGCCCGATGCCCGGCAGCAAGGCATCGAGCCGCCGGCGCTTTCGATCGTGCGGCCGAGCATGGGGGCCACGCCGAGCGCCGCCGGGCCGCACCAAGGCGCGAGCGGCCCCCTCGGGGGGCAGCGAGGACACGCAGTGCCGAGCGTGGGGGCCACGCCAACCACGAGCAGCCTCAGCATGCGCCTGCATCGCCAGACCGGCCAGGACGACGATGGCGACGAGTGGATGATCGTCATGCGCGAGGTTTCGGACACCGCCGTGATCGAAGCCATGAGCCTCAGCCTGAAGCTCACGGCGCGCGAAGCCGAGGTGCTCTACTGGGTGGTGAAGGGCAAGACCAACAAGGACATCGGCGAGATTCTCGGCAGCAGTCCAGCCACGGCCAAGAAGCATCTGGAGCGGGTTTACGTGAAGCTCGGCGTCGAAACCCGGACCGCAGCAGCCGGGGTGGCCATCAAGCGCATCCGCGAACTGCAGCCGCAATTCGAGATCTGAGGGCGCTTGCCGTCCATAGAATCGTCGGGTCCTCGAGGGGTGCAGGCGATGAACGACAACAGACGCAGAGCAACGATTCGACTGCCGCTAAACGCCTGGCTGCTTGGCAGCGCCGTCGTTCTCGCGAGCGTGGGGGCACAGGCTGGCGGGCATTTCGATGTCGACGACGCCGGCACGCTCGATCCGGGCCAATGCCAGTACGAAGCCTGGTGGGGCCGCACCGGCCCCGAACCCGTGACCGTTCTGCACGTCGGACCGGCCTGCCGCGTGGGACCGGTCGAACTGGGGCTGAACCTCGACCGGCTTTCGGCGGGGGGCGTGCGCTCCGTCGTTGCGGGCCCGCAACTCAAATGGAATTTCTTCGGCCCTGCAGCCGATGCGCCGCTGAGCGCGGCATTGTCGGTTGGTGCGGCGTTCGACCTGACGCGTGGCGGCCGCGCGGGCGGGCAGTTGGTGCTGCCAGTCACATGGCGTCCCACCGGCAGCCTCCAGATCCATGCCAACCTGGGTGCCGACTGGGCCACCGGCACCGGAGCTCGCACACCGCGGGGCGGGTTGGCCGCGGAGTGGGCGCTCGATGACAAGGTCTCGCTGATCGCGGAGCGCAGCCGTGCCTCGGGGCTCTGGGCTTCGCGCATAGGGGGGCGTTTCAGTCTCACGCCGCTGATCAGCGTGGACGTCAGCGCTTCCAGGACAGGGCCGCAGCGCGTGCGCGGCTTCGTGGTGGGGCTGAACCACGAGTTCAGCTGGAACTAAAGGCAATCAAGGCCGGCGACCTCCGGGCAGCGATGGTCAGCGCCCGGACTGGACCTTGATCCGGATCGTGTTCACATCCCAGCCCTTGCTGCGCAGCCGGGTGACCAGCATCGGCGACAGCTGGCGCAGCTTGGCGGCTGCGGCGCTGCCGTTGACCAGCAGGCACCATACGTCGCCTTCGGCCGGGCCGGCCTGGATGGCGGGGCGCATGGCCGGCGGAATCAGCCCTTCGACCGCCCGCAGCCGCTCGCCGGCGTCGCGCGCCCGCGCGATCAGGCTCGCCAGGGTGGGCGAACCTTCGGCGGCCTGCTGCAGCGTGAACGGAGGGGCGGAGCGGCGATTCATGGGTAATCCGGAAGGTGGAACAAGGGCAGCTAAAATGCCCGGTTTGCCGACGCTTGCGCCGGCAGATCGGTCTGGAGCCGCTTGCTTTCGAGGCTTGCATTCGAAGAAGGCGCGCCCAACTGCTTTCACCATATCTTAGGGAATCCGGT
>Ga0099826_10001225_pt1 | contig 14969 bp, 8 predicted proteins | sample Mtrugardesep15_FD_76830 | JGI IMG/M metagenome (GOLD analysis project Ga0099826, IMG submission 76830) | Root nodule microbial communities of legume samples collected from California, USA - M. trunc garden sep15 | ecosystem: Host-associated > Plants > Roots > Nodule | place: USA: California... | reverse complement strand
CGCATTGCCGGTGCGCTCGACAGCCGCACGGCTGCCCTTTCCGGCATCGTGTCAGGCGCGGAAGAACGCATCGCCGAGGCGCTCGACAGCCGCACCCTGGCACTCGACATGACGATTTCCGGTGTCGAAGAGCGGATCGCTGAAGCAATGGATGCGAGAGCCTCGTCGCTTTCGCTTGCCGCTGCCGGCGTCGGCCAGCGTCTCGAAGCCACGGCCTTCACGCTTGAGAATGCCCTTGCCAGCGGTCACGAGCGGCTGGAAACCATGCTTGGCTCGCAGGCGGAGCGCATTGCCGGTTCGCTGGAGCGCAATAGCGGCCTGATCGAACAGAGCGTTTCCGGTGCCGCCAACCGCATCGAAAACGTTGTGGAAGATGGCAGCAGCCGTTTTGCGCAGACGGTGGAAGAAGGCGTCTCGCGTCTCGAAAACAATCTGTCGCAATCGCACGAAGAAATCCGCACCGCGCTTGACCAGCGCCAGGCGGACCTTGCCGCGACGCTCAGCGCCGCCACCACCCAGATGGGCGACATGCTCTCCGAGCAGGCGATGATGATCGGCACCACTGTCGCCTCCAGCGCCAGCATGCTCGAATTGTCGCTCGAAACCCAGCAGGACACGTTGCAGAAGGCAATCGATGGCAGTGCTGCAACGCTGGAAGCGCGTCTTCGCAACAGCGCCGGCGACATTGCTGTCAAGATCGGTGAAGCCGCCCGCGAAATCGGCGGTGCGACCGACGCCCTCTCCACCCGTATCGAAACCTCGATCGGCAATGTCACCACCCGTCTCGACGAGACCGGCGCCCGCATCGAGACCTCTCTCGACGCCCTCCAGACCCGCGTCGGCGGTGATCTGGCCAACGTCAACAATTCGATCGAAGATGCCGGCCGCCGCTTCGCCGACGCGCTGGAAGACAAGACGGCTATGTTCGCCCGCACCAGCGACGAGGCCGCCGAGCGCATCACCGGCATTCTGGACGAGCAGACGACCCGCGTCGCAGACACGTTCGAAAACCGCACCAGCCGTCTGGCTGAAACCTTCGATGCCGGCACGGCCCGTATCGACGAACGCCTCGGCACCATGGACCGGGCGCTGACCATCGGTCTCGAAAACGTCAATCGCACCATCGAAGGTAAGGCGAGCGATCTCGCCGTCAGCCTGCGCGGCGCGGTCACCTCCGCTACCCAGAACATCGGCGACGAAGCGGCTCGCTCTTCCGCCCTGCTCGCCAAGTCCGGCTCGGAATTTGCCGAACAGGTGCAGGCGCAGAACGAGGCCTTCACCAAGGCCATCGAGGAACGTTCCGGCGAGATCGTCAATCGCATTTCCGATGCGCAGACGCGTCTTTCCGGCCAGGCTGCTGCCGTCGCGCAGACCTTCTCCGAAGCGGGCAACATCATCGTCAACAAGGTCGCCGAAGCTGAAGCCGTCGTCCGCTCCCAGGTCGGCGTCATCTCGGAGACACTGACGAGTGTCGAATCCGCCCTCGATGCACGCGGCGAATCGATCCGCTCGGCGCTTGATAACCGCACCCGCGAACTCAACTCGATGCTGGCCAGCCGTTCTGCCGAACTGTCGCGCCTGATCGAGGAGAAGGCGAAACCGGTCGTCGACGAATATGCCACCATCGGCCGGGAAGCCGCCGAAAAGATCGTTTCCGCCGCCCAGCAGAGCGCAGAGCTTCTGTCGCAGAGCAACAGCGGCATGGTCGGCATGGTGGAACAGGCGATCAGCGATTACGCCGCCGCCGGAACGGATGCAGCAAGCAAACTCGTCGCCGCCACCCGCCAGAGCACCGACATGCTGTCGGAAACCCATACGGCCATGGCGGACGCCGTCGAACAGGGTATCGACAAATATGCCCGCTCGGGCAGCGATGCGGCCAACAAGCTCGTCGCAGCCACACGCCAGAGCACGGATATGCTGTCGCAGACCCATAACAGCATGGCCGAGATCGTTGAGCAGTCGGCGACCAACTTCAACGCCGCCGTCGAGCGCGCCGCACAGGGCTTCGGCGCGGCAGATGAAGCGCTGAACGCCTCCGCGACCCGCTTCTCGGAATCCGCCTCGCAGGCTGCCGACATGGTCTCCAGCTCCAGCCGTCTGCTCGAAGGAAAGATCGACCGCCTGTCGAATATTTCCGGCCAGACACTGGCGCAGGTCGCCGGCATCGTTGGCCGCTTCGAGGAACATTCGAAGGTGCTGAGCCAGGCGTCCGAACTACTCAACGCCGCACAGTCGAGCCTCGTCGGTACGCTGGAAGAGCGTCAGGATGCGCTTCGCAGCCTGTCGGTCGGCCTCGTCAAGCGTTCCGAAGAAATCGAAACCGCCATGCGCAACGTCGTCGGCGTCGTGGAAAACACCCTCAACGAGGCCGAGGAGCGTTCACAGAACGTCGCGGGTAATCTGCGTGACAATCTGCAGGCCTCCTTCTCCGATATCGGCCGCTCGCTCGACGAGACCGAACAGCGCGCCCGTTCGGCGGCACAGACCATGCGGGGCGCCTTGCTGTCTGCCGGTCAGGATGCCAGCCGCTCGATCGAAAGCACGCTTTCCGACGCGCAGAAATATTCCGACGAGCTGGTCAACCGCCTGCGTGGTGGCGTCGAATCCTCGCTGTCGGAAGTGGATAATCTTCTCGGTAGTGCCTCGGAGAAATCCAATGCCGCCGCCACCAACCTCAAGGAAACGCTGCGTCAGGCCGTCGAGGAGGCCGTTAGCCGCTTTGCCGGTGCGACAGACGAAATCCGCCGTTCCAGCCACGATATCCGCCGCGAGCTGGATGCGACGCGCGCCGAACTGAAGCGTGGCGCATTCGACCTGCCGGAAGAAGCCAAGGAAAGTGCCGCCGCCATGCGCCGCGCCGTTTCCGAACAGATCAAGGCCCTGCAGGATATTTCCCAGCTCGTCGGTCGCTCGACCCACCAGATGGAAGTGTCCGAACCCGTCGCCCGTGCCATCGCCGCAACACAGCCCGCTGCAGAACGCCGCGTCGAGCCGCGTCCGCAGCCTGCGGCAGCCGCTCCGGTGCAACAGCGCCCGGCACAGCCGCAGCCTGCTCCCGCATTGCGTGGTACACTGCCGCTTGAGAACCGTCAGGTCGAAAACCGTCAGGCACCCGCCCCGGCGCAGCCGGTCGCAACCAACCCGGCCGGACGCCGGGAAGAAGGCGGCGGCTGGATCAGCGATCTGCTACGCGGCGCGTCCCAGGAGACGCCAGCAGCATCTACACCGCGCGCCAGCACTGAGCAGCAGCCCACCCGTGCGGCCGACACCCGCAATCCCCGGCACATGGTGGAATCGCTGAATTCACTCTCGGTCGATATCGCCCGCGCCATCGATCACGATGCCTCCGTGGAACTGTGGCGCCGCTATCAGCGCGGCGAGCGCGACGTCTTCACACGTCGCCTCTACACGCTGAAGGGCCAGACGACGTTTGACGAGATCAAGCGCAAATACGAACGGGAAGCGGAATTCCGCACCGCCGTGGACCGCTACATCACGGATTTCGAGAAGCTGCTCGCCGACGTGGCCCGCACCGACCGCGACCGGAGCGTCACCCAGTCCTACCTCACCTCCGATACCGGCAAGGTCTATACGATGCTCGCCCATGCGGCGGGCCGGTTTAATTGACAGAAAGGTAACGCGGAGGGGAATCTCCTCCGCGTCACCCGTCTAACCTGAAATGAAAAATGACCGTCGTGTAGCATTCGTCTACCCGGCGGTCATTCTGCATTCCGACGCATGCGCAGCAGATAATCGCACTCGTTGAACGGATCAGGGCCGGAGCGTCGCCGCGGGGACGGTGGACTTTCAGCCTGCGCGTAGTGGCTGAACGATGTCTCCATTCCACCCAGGCCACTCGTCAGTCCCGGCACCTGCTGCTGAACACCTTGAACCGCCGCCGACGCTATGGTCCCTTCAAGCGTTGCCACACCACCCGAGATAACGGAGTTTTTGGTGGCTGCACCCGCCTTGGCAAGCAACGAAATCAGACGCGTTATGGCTGCGGCCGGCGCTTCGATATGGAAGTGATCAAAGGGTTCACAGACGAAGGGTTGAGCTTGTTTGAGCGCGGTCCCGAGTACCCACGGCGTCAATTTTCGAAAATCCGCAGCGGTACTCGAAGGGGAGGTGTGACGCGCAGCCGTCATGGCGACATGACAATCCTGCACCTGCCAGCCGAAGACACCCTGTTTCAATGTATCGAATACGGTCTCCTCCACCGCACGGTAAAAGCTTGCCGGCATCTGACCGAATTCCATCTCCAATGCGAAACTGTTGCCGGCGCCATCCGGCCGTGCCTCGACTCGTAGCCCTATGGTGGCGAGGAAGGGATTGGGCTCCCTGAAAATGGTTTGAAGCCCCTGCCCGGAACCTGAGAGCCTCTCCACGCAAATAACCGTACTGTCTTCAAATTCGGCCTCGATTCCGAACCCCGTCGACAGTTCCGACTGAATAATCTGCTTTTGCACTTCCCCGTAAAGGGAGACGAAGACCTCGTTTGTCTCGTCGTTCCTACGCAAACCAATCAGGGGATCCTGCTCGATCATCTGGTTCAGTGCGAGCCACAACGCCGCATGCTCGGATGGCCGTCGAGAAACGACGCGAGTTTCAAGTGTTGGTGGAGCAAAATGAAACGCTCCGTCTGCAACGGCGTTCACCCCCACACTATCGCCAACTCTGGCACCGGCTAGACCGGTGACGCGGGCTATTTGACCGGCGCCGAGACTAGTTGCGTTTTGAACACAGCCGTCTTTAAACAGCTGTATTCCGGTAAGTCTTGCCGGCCCCTGCGGCAGAGGCAGATCGTGCCGAAGCCGGACCGTTCCCGATGCGAGATGGAGATAGGACAGTTTTTCACCACCCCAGCCGCGTTCGATCTTGAAGATTTTGCCCGAAATTTCCCCTTCGGGGTCTGGATCACGAGCGGGCAGCATCTCCGTAATGGCCGCTATCAAAGCCGGCAAGCCTGCTCCGGTCATTGCCACGCCGGCAAATGCGGGATGTACCACACCACAAGCAGTCTGCTGCCCAAGCAATAGCGACAGCCTGCCTGCATCCACCCGATCCGGCGTTAGAAGATAGTCGCGCAACAATTCATCGTCGTTTTCCGCAAGGGTTTCACAGAGGATGGTGAATAATGGCTCGCACTTTGTATCAGTTGCAGCCACCTGGGCGTGTTTGCTGCCCGCACCAGTAACCTTCGACATGACAACCGGGCGCACTCTCAATTGATCGGCAAGGTCCCTTACAACCTCATCATAGCGCGCACCGACGCGATCCACCTTATTGATGAAGAACAGGAACGGGACCGCAAGACGTTGCAACGCCCTCACCAGCACGCGCGTCTGTGCCTGCACGCCCTCTACGGCTGAGACGACCACAACCGCGGCATCGAGCAGACCCAACACCCGCTCCACCTCCGCAATGAAATCTGGATGGCCAGGTGTATCGATGAGATTGACGACCGTATCGCCGATCGTGAAGGAAACAACGGCGGCTCGGATCGTGATACCGCGCTGCCGTTCCAGTTCCAGACTGTCCGTCTGCGTGTTGCCGGTATCGACGCTACCCAGCTTGTCGATAACACCGACGTCGAAAAGGAGACGCTCCGTAAGGCTAGTTTTGCCTGCGTCCACATGGGCAAGGATGCCCAGATTCAAAGTGCGCATGAACCCTCAACTTCTCAGAAATTCTAACGTGATTTTCTTGAGAAGGGACTCGGCGCATTGGGACCTCTATGTGCTGAAAACCGTGGGTTGGTGCGCAAATCTCCGCCAGTTCACGGAGATGCAGACGAATTTAGAACTCGTGTCGCGATATATGTCAAGCATGGTCAGGTCGTACCTTTGCCGTCATGCAGAACACGATACATCGCAATATCTCTTCCACGTCAAAGTTCGAACGTACCCGATGCAACCCGCACCGCGTGGCCGCCGATGCGGGCGCGGGCGATTTCGTTGTCCTTGATGTCCATGCGCAGGTGGATGTGGGATGGTCTTTCCATTTCCACGCCCTGCTCTATCAGGAGCGGATAGTGGCCGTCCGTCAGCCCGTCGAAATGGTGGATGGCGCCGGAGAGAGCGGCGGCGGCCGAGCCAGTGGCCGGGTCTTCCGCAATTCCCATTTCCGGGGAGAACATGCGGGCATGGAACTTCGCCGCGTGGTTCACGCCGCCGCGACAGTAGATATAGGCCGCCGCCAACAAGCCTTCGACCAGCGGCGCAGTGCGCAGCCAGAGATTGGCGTCGAAATCCATGTCGCGCACGGCAGCGATATTGTGCATCGGCACGAGCAGGAAAGGCACGCCGGCGGTCCAGATCGACGGCACATGATTCTCGAAGCCTAGATGCCCCTCGCTGACGCCAAGCGCATCGGCGAGTGCGGCGTGATTAAGCGGCAGCTCGACGCGGGAGGATTTGCGCGGCAAGTCGAATTCCGCGAAGCTGACGGCGCCGGCGCGCATCTTCACCGCACAGCGCACCGGACCCACCTTCTCTTCCAGCACGCAGACCATATCGATATCGTCATCGCCTTCGCCGCGATTGCGCTCGGCAATGGCAACGGCCGCGCCGACGGTCGGGTGGCCGGCGAAGGGCAATTCGCCTGACGGTGTGAAGATACGCAGCGAAGCCGCATGGGACGGATTGGTGGAGCGGTTGATGAAAACCGTCTCGGAGAGGTTCATTTCCCGTGCAATCGCCTGCATGGTGTCCTGCGAAAGATCATCGGCGTCATACATGACCGCCAGCGGATTTCCCGCCATTTTCGCCTCGGTAAAGACATCATAGATATCGTAGTTCAGCGCCACATCCGTCTCCTGCCACTCGTCATTCCGGCTGCTTTGGCAAACTGCATCACGTCGCCCCGCATCGCAACCCTTGTCGGCAAGCACAAATCAAGAAGCTGTGGACCGGAACAGCGAGACCCATGGCAACGGAACGTCTGGCGGCTCGAAAGGCCTTGTCGCCTGCCGCCGTCTTCATGTACCAAGGGTGCGTCTGGCTGCTTGTCATCCTCCTCTTGGTTGAGGTTTCAAGATTTCGAGCTGCTTCAACGGGTTACAGCATCCTGCGCGGACCGGTTCCGGTCTGCGCCGTTGTCGAGGGAAGCGGATGTCGCATTCTACCTATTCACTGTCCTTCGTCGCCTCCCCATCCGAGGAGGCGCAGATGGCGCTGAAAGAGCTGAAAGCCGTTTATGACGATACGCCATTCGAAGAGGCCGACGTGATCGTTGCGCTCGGCGGCGACGGTTTTATGCTGCAGATTCTCAACGAAACGATGAATTCCGGCAAGCGTGTCTATGGCATGAACCGGGGGTCCGTCGGGTTCCTGATGAATGACTTCCGGGTGGAAGGCCTTATCCAGCGCATCGCGGTGGCGAGCGGCAATGATTTCCATCCCCTGCGCATGACGACGACGGATTCCGATGGCGACGAGTTTACCGCGCTCGCCATGAACGAAGTCAGCCTGTTTCGTCAGTCGCATCAGGCCGCCAAGCTGCGTGTCGAGGTGGATGGCAAGGTGCGGCTGGAGGAGTTGATCTGCGACGGTATGATGGTGGCGACCCCTGCCGGATCGACGGCTTACAATTTCTCCGCCCACGGGCCGATCCTGCCGCTGGAATCACCACTTCTGGCGTTGACCCCAGTCAGCGCGTTCCGGCCGCGACGCTGGCGCGGCGCACTTTTGCCCAATAAGGTAACCGTCGATATTCATGTCCTGGAACGCGACAAGCGGCCTGTGAATGCCGTGGCCGATCACACCGAGGTGAAATCCGTTCGTCACGTCAGGATCGCACAATCACAGGACAGGACGGCGAAAATTCTCTCGGATCCGGATCGTTCATGGTCGGACCGGGTTCTCGCCGAACAGTTCAACAATTAAACCAACCATCACGATTGTCATGTTCGCTAAAAAAACACTCCTCGCTGCTCTGCTTCTTGTCACGACCGTCCTGCCCGCGCGGGCGCAGACGCAGGCGATCGATACGCTGCCTGTTGCCGCCATATTCGTCGTCAGCAGCGGCATGTGGGAGGACCGGAACCTTGAGCCGGTAAAAGGCGCTGACGGACAATTGCGGCCACCGCCTGCCTCGCCCACGCGGGGCTATTACAAGGTCATCGCCATCCGCCAGGGCGACGGCACGGCGAAAATCTACCTGCAGCGCATCGTCTTTACCGCCGATGGACCGAACCTCCTCGAAAATATCGAGCTGGAGGAATTCAGCCAGATGAAATCCTATGTCACGGATATCCGTCCGGAAAGCTCGAATGGCGCCTCCGCCTCACCCGGCCTGTTCGTCACCGTCTATCTGAAGACCGACCCGATGGCCAAGGAAGCGGACAGCTGGACGATCCTGATCGATGAACTGGGTGAGATGAAGGTCGAGAAAGCCTCGAACTGATCGGACCGTTACGCAGGTTCGGCGAGGCTACCCCGCAAGTGCCTCCGGCCCTGTGAGAACCGCTCCGAAATGATGCTTCCATAGTCTCGCGCCAAGTTCACCACTGCGGTCGAGACTGGAGCCCACCGTCAGCCATGGCAGAAGTGTGGGATGCAGCCCTGCATCGAACAGGGCAAAACCGGCCGCCAGCACGCAGGTATCGGCCTGAATGCCGCAGACCAGCACCCGGTCGAGTTTCAGGGACAGGAGATGGTCGATAACCTCCCGGGGCGGCCCATAACCGTGTTTGATGAATACGCGGTCTGCCGGCACCAGCGACACATCATCCCTGCCCGGTTTCCAGCCCAGTTGCCGTTCGAAGGGCGTTACGCTTTCATCGTGGCGTTCGACGGTGGCGATACTTGGCATGGTTCCGGCGAGCGCGGATATCTCCGCCACCAGCGAGGCCGGCGGATTGAAGCTCGACTGGACGTCGACGATATAAAGCGCCTGTTTCATGTGTATCCTCCAACGAAAAACCCCTCGCAACGGGTTTGCGAGGGGCAATTTTCCGATCGACGCGTCGGGGCGTCTTAATCGATATCCGAGACTTCCACGTCCGCGCCGCCGCTGATGCGATGGGCAAGTGCGGCTTCCATGAACTCGTTCAGGTCACCGTCCAGCACGTTGCCGGGCGCGGTGCTTTCCACGCCGGTGCGCAGGTCCTTGACCAGCTGGTAGGGCTGGAGAACGTAGGAACGGATCTGATGGCCCCAGCCGATATCGGTCTTGGATGCGGCCTGCGCATTGGCCGCCTCTTCCCGCTTTTGCAGTTCCACCTCATAGAGGCGGGCCCGCAGCATGTCCCACGCCTTGGCGCGGTTCTTGTGCTGGGAGCGCTCCTGCTGGCAGGCAACGGCGATGCCGGTCGGAATATGCGTGATACGCACGGCCGAGTCAGTGGTGTTGACGTGCTGGCCGCCCGCACCGGACGAGCGATAGGTATCGATACGGCAATCGCTTTCATTGATGTCGATCTGGATCGAATCATCGACCACCGGATAGACCCAGATGGAAGAAAACGAGGTGTGACGCCGGGCATTGCTGTCATAGGGCGAGATGCGAACGAGGCGGTGCACGCCCGATTCCGTCTTCATCCAGCCAAAGGCGTTATGGCCCTTGACCAGGATCGTGGCCGACTTGATGCCCGCCTCATCGCCATCGTGGATTTCGAGAACTTCGACCTTGAAGCCCTGACGCTCCGCCCAGCGGGTGTACATGCGCAGCAGCATGTTCGCCCAATCCTGGCTTTCGGTGCCGCCGGCGCCGGAATGCACTTCCACATAGGTATCGTTGCTGTCGGCCTCGCCGGAAAGCATGGCTTCCACCTGGCGGCGGTTCGCTTCGCTTCTCAGCGCCTTCAGCGCATCTTCGGCGTCCTTGACGATCTCGTCGTCGCCTTCCATCTCGCCGAGTTCGATCAGCTCGATATTGTCCTTGAGCTGCTGCTCCAGCGCCTTGACGCCGTTGATGCTGTCATCCAGCTGCTGGCGTTCGCGCATCAGCTTCTGGGCTTCGGAGGCATCGTTCCAGAGGGTCGGGTCCTCTGCCTTATTGTTCAACCAGTCCAGTCGTCTTATCGCCTGGTCCCAGTCAAAGATGCCTCCTCAGCAGGCTTATGGCCTGCTTGATTTCATCGACTACGTTCACGATTTCATTGCGCATTTCGCTGGTTCTTCACCTTCATTGAAACTTGTAGCTCAAATAAATGCGGGGGGCGCGGATGTAAAGACCCGCGCCCCCGCCAAACGTCATGACTGATGTCAATAAAGACCGCCGCCACCGCCAGTGATGGCCTGCTGTGCCTGCGGCGACGTCTTCAGAATGTCTTCCTGCGACATGTAGCCTTCAGCACCAATCACCGAGAAGGTGGAAGCCGGACCCGTGCCGGGTTTGAACGCTTCCATGATCGTGTCCGGTTCGCCTTCAGCCGCCGCCATGCCTGTCTTGCGGTTGACGGCGACGAAGTTCATGCCAGCAGGCACGATGAACTTGCTCGGCTCCAGATGCTTGGCCGCATCGGCGATGAATTCACCGAAGATCGGCGCTGACAGCGAGCCACCGGTGCCACCGCGACCGAGCGGTGCCGGCGAATCGAAACCGATATAGAGGCCGGCGACCATGTCGGGCGTATAACCGACAAACCAGGCGTCCTTTTCATCATTGGTCGTGCCCGTCTTGCCGGCAACAGGCAGATCGACCTTGATCTTGCCCGCCGCCGTACCGCGCTTCACCACGCCTTCCAGCATGGACGTCGTCTGGTAGGCAGTCATCGGATCGAGAACCTGCTCACGATTGTCAACGATGACGGGCTCGTCCTGGTTCTGCCAGCTCGTCGCATTGCAGCCCTCGCAGCCGCGCTCCTCGTGCCGGAAGATCGTCTTGCCGTAACGGTCCTGAATGCGGTCGATCAGCGTCGGCTTGATCTGCTTGCCGCCATTGGCAAGGACCGAGTAGGCCGAGACCATACGCATGACAGTGGTTTCACCCGAACCGAGCGACATGGACAAAAGCGGCGGCATCTTGTCGTAGATGCCGAAGCGTTCGGCATATTCCGCCACAAGGTTCATGCCCATGTCCTGCGCCAGGCGCACGGTCATCAGGTTACGGGATTTTTCGATGCCGAGACGCAACGTCGACGGACCGGCGGAACCCCCGCCGTAATTCTGCGGTTTCCAGACCTGACCGCCCGACACGACTTCGATCGGCGCATCGAGAATGACCGATGCCGGCGTGTAGCCATTGTCGAGCGCGGCCGCATAGATGAACGGCTTGAAGGACGAACCCGGCTGGCGCATGGCCTGCGTGGAGCGGTTGAATTCCGACTGCGCGTAGGAGAAGCCGCCGACCATGGCCAGAACGCGGCCGGTATGCGGGTCCATCACCACCATGCCACCCTGCACTTTCGGCGGCTGACGCAGACGGTATTCGTTGCCAGAGCCGGAAAGCGGCTGCGCATAGACGACGTCGCCCGCCGTCACAACGCCGACCGGCGACTTGGATGTCGCTTTCTTGCCGCTGGCGTCACGGAATGCCCAGCGCATGTTTTCAGCCGAGATATGGCCGCGCGTGCGCTTGTCGCCATCTTCCGCATCCGGGTCGGCCTGGACACCGATATCGACGCCATCGGCGGCAACGGCGAGTACGACGGCAACCTTCCATTCGGGAACGTCCCGGAGACCCTTGACCTTGGCCAGCGCCGCCGTCCAGTCGCCGGCCGTCTCGATCTTTTCGATCGGCCCACGAAAGCCACGGCGTTCGTCATATTGCACAAGCCCATCCTGAAGCGCCTTGCGCGCCTCCATCTGGATTTGCGGATCAAAAGAGGTGCGCACCGAAAGCCCGCCTTCGAGAAGCGCTTCCTCGCCATATTTCTCGACGATCTGGCGGCGGACTTCCTCGGCGAAATAATCGGATGCGGCAATATGGGCGCCGCCGCGACGCAGATTGACGCCGAGAGGCTGCTTTTTGGCATCGGTGGCGTCGGCAACGGTGATGTAGCCGTTCTCGGCCATACGGTCGATCACCCAGTCGCGCCGCTCCAGCGCTGCTTTTTCGCGACGGATCGGGTGGTAATTGGCCGGGCCTTTCGGCAGCGATGCGAGATAGGCGGTCTCGGCGATAGTCAGTTCCGTCACCGATTTGTTGAAATAGGTGAGCGCCGCGCCGGCGATGCCGTAAGAATTCAGGCCGAAAAAGATCTCGTTGAGATAAAGTTCGAGGATCTTGTCCTTCGAATAGGTCTGCTCGATGCGGAAGGAAAGAATGGCTTCCTTGAGCTTGCGGTCGATGGTCTGGTCATTGGTCAGAAGGAAGTTCTTCGCAACCTGCTGGGTTATGGTGGAAGCGCCGACCGGGCGGCGCCCAGAGCCCAGATTCTGGAGATTGACGAGAATGGCGCGACCGAGACCCCAGATATCGACACCGGGGTGATTGTAGAAATTCTTGTCTTCGGCGGACAGGAAGGCGGCCTTCACGCGGTCGGGAATTGCCTGGATGGGCAGGAAAAGGCGCTTTTCATGGGCATATTCTGCCATCAGAGCACCGTTGCCGGCGTGCACACGGGTCGTTACCGGCGGTTCATACGTGCTCAGAACTGCATAATCCGGCAGGTCCTTCGTCACGCCGTGCAAATAAATCGCACCGACGACGGCAGCGCACAGAAAGAGCACGCTGGCCAAGCCGAAAAAATATCCAATCAGTCTGATCATACCAAGCTACCGATAATTCGAATCGTAACCATCAACGCCCGACGAAATACGGGCGCATCCTTGCATATCGCGTGCCGTTTTGCACACCATACCTTCGATGACAAGCCGGATATGGCAGCATTCGCTCATATGTTACCGGGCCGCAGGCCCGCAATCACGCACCGACGCTATACGGATTGCCACCGAATCCGGTTTCCGAGTAACGCGGCGAATGTGAGTAAAATAGGGCTTCGGGTCGTTAATCGACCGCAAGCCCTAGAATTGAACAGCTTTTTCCACGATCAATGGCAGGGCGGCAACAGCGTCTCCACCGCTATCAGCCGCCATTCGCCAGGGCCTTGGAACGGTATCGCCCGACGGCCGTTGCCAATGTGTCGGCCACTTTCTTGCGCCACTCGATATCGAGAAGCAGCTTTTCGTCTTCCGCATTCGAAAGGAACCCAAGCTCAAGAAGCACCGACGGCACATCATGGGCGCGCAGAACCATGAAACCGGCATAACGATGCGGATTGTTGATAAGGCCAACCTGCCCCTCGAAGGAAGAGACAATGTTTTCGGCCAGCGTCACCGAAAAGGCCTGGGTTTCACGGCGGGTGAAATCGAGGAGAATATCGGCGACCTCCGGCGGCTCTGTGGAAGCGGCAACGCCGGCAATCTGGTCTGACTTGTTTTCGCGCTCTGCCAACTCCTGCGCCTGCCGGTCGGATGCCCGGTCCGACAGGGTATAAACGGTGGCACCACGGATACCCTTCTGCTTCAGCGTGTCGGCGTGAAGGGATATAAAGAGATTGGCATTGTTCTGGCGGGCGATTGTCACCCGTTCCGACAAGGCGAGGAAGGTGTCGGAATCACGCGTTAAAAAGGCCTTGATGCCCGCTTCGCGGTTCAACCGCTCCACAAGCTCCTTCGCAAAGGTCAAGGTGATGACCTTTTCCTCGGTGCCCGTCGTGCCGCCAGTGGCGCCTGCGTCGATGCCGCCATGGCCGGCATCGACCGCGATGACGAATTCCGCTGGCCGCGATGTCTTGTCATCGGGCGTGATCGCGGCCGTTGTCACCGGGGCTGGCGCGCGCCACTGCTGATCCTTCACCAGTTCCGCAAACTTGCCCTTGGTGGTGATCTCGGCATCGAGTACGAAACGGAAAGACTGGCCGTCATCGCCCTTTTTGGTTTCGGCAACCGTCACCTGAACAGGCTTTTTCGCCGTCAGCACGATGCGGGCACTGTTCTCCCCCATGGTGCCGAAGCGTATATCCGAAAAAAGGCCTGTTGGTTTGAGGTCGGACGTGGGGAACGCAAAATTCACCGCGGGAAAGTCGACGACGATGCGGGCGGGCGAATCGAGATAGTGAACGTCGAATTCCGGCTCTTCGGCAAAATCGAGAACGATGCGCGTGCGCGCCTCATCACCGATGATCCGCGCCTGGTGGGCGACAAGCGGCTCCGCCGCATGGGCTGTCGGCACGACGGAGACTAAGGTGGCGACGAAAAATGCCAAAGCCGACGCAAGCCGCGCGATTCGCGCGCCAAGCCGCCCTGCCCCGCCTGATATCGTTGCGCTGCGCGTAAAATTCATGGCCCTCAAGAAATTCCGTATTTCAGTCATTTTCGATAAACGGCGCGGAAAAGTGCCGGCAATGGTGCCGTTTCAACCACGCCGCACGATAGGTTACGCCTTTGCGCCCCACAATCGCAGGCCTTAGTGAACCAATTCTTAACCCGGAAATTCCACCAACAATATGGCATATTTAGCCAGCCTATTGCTATTATGACAGAGAAAACATACAACGCATGTGAGGGTTAAAAGTGTTGACGGGATAGATGCCCGCCGGCTGCCAATCGGAAAAGACGCTGGCGCTGCACATCGGGCAATCATCTGCCGTCGTTACATTTATCCTGAAACTGGATCAATTCCGGCCGTGGCCGGAGACCTACCCGGTGGCGCTGCCACCGCCGCTCTGAGGAGAGCAAATTCATCGGACCCCAAGGGGTCTATATATTATTGTCGTTCCGCCTGGCCAATGATGTCGCAGCAGTTTTCACATGAACCGGATACCAGGAGCAGGCCAAGCGCCTCGCCGTCGGTCCGGATGCTGCCCGTTTACAGAGGCCCGGCAGGAGACTTCATTTCCGGCACATCCTTGCACTCATATGAAAGGCTCGTCCATGCGGCGGGCCTGTTCTCGTATAAAACAAGGCTGCGCCGAGGAGCACAGCTTACATGGCAGACAAAATGCTTATCGACGCCTCCCACGAAGAGGAGACACGCGTAGTCGTTGTCCGTGGGAACCGGATCGAAGAATTCGATTT
>Ga0099826_10001224_pt1 | contig 14974 bp, 5 predicted proteins | sample Mtrugardesep15_FD_76830 | JGI IMG/M metagenome (GOLD analysis project Ga0099826, IMG submission 76830) | Root nodule microbial communities of legume samples collected from California, USA - M. trunc garden sep15 | ecosystem: Host-associated > Plants > Roots > Nodule | place: USA: California... | reverse complement strand
GACAACTTTTTTGTAAATTTGAGCTGGATGGTTGCATTCACTATAAGGATATTCAAAGGTGACCATCTCCAAAATGCACATTCCAAAAGAGTATATGTCAACCAATTCATTGTAATCCTCTTCATACACTTCTGGTGCCATAAACTCAGGTGTTCCTGAAGTGAAACAAGTTAGAAAAATAAGAAAATCTAGTGAATCTAGTGAAATAAACTGATATATTTGGCAGATAACAAATTGAAAAAAAAGGTAACATGTTATATTCATAGCTTGGGTTAAAACTAAAGCCTTTCATTCTGCTTTACGCACCAACACAGTGAACAGTCGATTTGCGGAGAATTGCAGCAAGGCCGAGATCACCAATTTTGACTTCTCCTTGGTTACCATTGATGAAAATATTATCACACTTGAGATCTCTATGGATCACAGGAGGGTCATGGCTGTGGAGATAGACAAGACCTTCCAAAATCTGCCTGCACCAATACTTAACTGCTCTGATGTTAACTCTTTTATGTTTAAGTCTATACCTGTTTAGACAAGAGAATGAATATGAGCACTCTCACATTACAAGCCAAAAACAAGGAGCTAAAATAACTTGAATATAAAGTCTGTTTGGATCGAAAGAGCTTATAAAATCAATTTATGACATGTCCATAAGCTCTCAAGGATAGTTTATGAAACCAGTTTATAACTTCTATGAAAATAATTTGGCTTCATAGAAATATCTTACATATAACCAGTCATGTGATAAGCGCTTAATTAAACTGTTTATCTAAACAGTTCCTAAAACATTGAAGAAAATTATATTGATGAAAAAAAAGGAGGATTAGACTAACTGTCTAAGAGTCCCAGATGTGAACATCTCAGTGACAAAGTTAATGTTTCTGTTGGTAGTATCAACCCATGAAGTGTAGAACTTCATGATATTCTTGTGCTTCAATGTCTCAAGAAGATGAATTTCACAGTATAACCTCTCAAGGTCTTCAGAATTTTGCAAAAAATCATAAAGCTTTACTTGATTCCATGCTACTTCTATTCCTTCATACTCATCAAATGCTCTATATCTGCACCAAATGAATATGGCCTCATGTCAAAATAATAATAATAATTAGTGAACACAAAATCTATACACTGTCTTGGAAAATACTAATAAATGCAACAAATGAAGATTTTGTTTTGGAAAATACTAAGGTGAAAACCAAGAGATTAAGGATATGATACGTACACTGTCTTGCAAGCTCCTTTGCCAAGAATTTCATTGTACTGTTAAAATGGAATTCAAAAGACAGAATCAAAACAAAGAATATGAGAGTTTATTAAAGAACTAAACAAAGGTGAAGAGTAAAAAGTGAGATATGTACTCTTCCATATCTTCCAGTAGGATCAACTTCTATAAACTCAGAGTCCTCTGCCTCAACACTTGCACCAACATTCATGTTTTGCTTCTTATTATCTGTTATTTTCTTTGCACTAAGGCTTTCACTTGCTCTTCTGTTAGCACAAGAGAGATAAAGAAAACTGGAAAAGAGAAAGAAGTAGATTTTTCAAAGTAAATAGAAGAAAAATTAGAGAAGACTTTTGATAACTAATCACTCATGTTTTAAAATAAGTGTCGTTTTTAGATAGCAAAAAATAAAATAAGTGTCGGTTTAAGTTTTTTCACGCAAATTTAGAAAAAAAATGATTTAAAAATAAAATAAAATGAATGGATATAACAGTTTTACAAAATTGACGCCATTAACATAACTACTTCCTCCGTCTCATATTATGTCTCATTATATTTTCATTTCAAATATTTTTTTGTTATCAAATTATTTGTCATTTTATAATTACAAACTTTATCAATGTTACTCTCATTTATTAAAGTAATTGTAAGTTTATGGTTGAGTGTTGACAAATAATAAATGAAAGTAAATGATATTTTGTTTTGGGTTTCAAAGTACATCAAAATTTTAATGTTAACCTATTAATTTGCATTTTGTATTGATAACTAATGTATTCTCTCCGTTCTAAAATAACTAAGTTATTTGTAAAAAAAATTGTTCAAAAAAATTGATTCATTTCACTTTTCATTGTAATATTAGTTACTTTTTTTCCAATTATAACTCTAATTAATACTACTTTCATCGCTTCTAATTCAATATATTTTACTTTACATTTATGATAATGAGAAATGTATCAATACTTGACAAGACACTCAATTTTTTTTTCTTTCACTTATACACGTTTTTTAATATGTATGAAATGACAAAATGCTTATTTATTACAGGACGGTAATTCTTAAAAAATGTGCACATATTAACCGGACTAGTTATGAGATTTGGAAGGAGACCAACACCATAGGTCTCAAAATTTTAAAGGTCTAAATTTTGAGTTTTTGATGTTTCATTTCATAAAAATATAGTAATATTTTAAAATAATTTATAAGACCCAACATCATTTTTTTAACTTAGTTTTTAAGATTAGAAGATGATTCTAAAGTGTTTAAGATGAATCTGCGTTTCAAATAATCACATAATAAGAGATGAAGAATAACATTTGTCGTAAATACATAGTATAGTAATAAATAACTTACGACCAATTTTCTAAGAGGTCACTTGGTTGAAAGATAAATACTTCACCCTTTTAAAACTCAGTTTGAAACTCGGCATCGAGAAAGAAGGAACTTACAAAATGATGCACATAATATCAATTAATAAATAAAATTGAACTAAATTAATCAATGAACTTTGAAAGAATAAACAATATCTATTTATTTATTTATTTTTTAAAAATCTCTTGAAAGATTTAAAAAATCTTTCTTGAAACACAATTTGTATGGACGATGTATTTGGTTTTATGTGGATGTAGGAGAGTGAGAGAACCTACAGAAGGTCCATGAAAAGGACAAGTATAATTACAAAGTGGAAAGTACCCTAGACAACAAGGCAAAGATTTCACAAGGTAGGAGAGTGATAACTCATGCACCCCCACCACGCTTGCCAGACAAAACCTGACTCTCTTTTTACATCTCATCACGAGCTGTAAAACCATTAACAATCTCTCAATGCAACAGCTTGCATTACATGAACCAACCAAAGTTATTACTTTCCTAGTATTTAACAAACATTTTATGTGGTGTTCTACCACATAAGGGGAATTTGGGTTCTTTGCATTTAAGGAAAGATTATAGCTTTGCATCATTAAAATATGATAAAGAGTGAAAACCAACAAGACACTCTTGATCATATTCTATTTTTGTTGTAACTTTTAAGAAATGGTTTAAAAGTAGACTCCTAAAATTAATTTAGTATAATGGATTAATCTGATTTTTGTTGCTATTGAAAATCGATAACAATACAAATGAAAACTTGCTATATATAATTTGTTAGGTCATGAGATCCACCATTTGGTCAGAACCCCTTTTTTTTTTATCACCAAACTATTTTATTATTTAAATAGCCAACCTCATTTTTAAATAATATAAATTGTGACTTTCTTTTGGTGTTAAAAATTTTAGGCAGTATTTTAAAAATGCCTATAAAAGTTATGAACCCATTTTAGTTAGGCCTTATCATGCAGTCAACTTTTCCACAATACCTGACAAAAGGGTAACCGAAGTGTGGTTTGGCCAACAAATTTCAACAATTTTAAAAATTATGTCAACTTTTACGCTATTGAGACTCCGCCTTATGAATTTTCAAATCTGGAGCTTCACTTCCTCGAAAATATTTGTTTAGTTGTTTTATTTTCTTATCTTCTAAGCTTTGATCCTATTTTGTAATTTTTTTAAATATAATTGTATTAAATTTAAAAACTTATACAAAATCTAATCTGAATCTTTCTTTAGAAAAAATAATAACTTCCAAAATTGTACGTCATAAACTTAATTAAGTCAATGTCATATTTGCACTAGGATTTTTTTTTTCCTTTCACTTATTTAGTAATTTTGTTGATTTACTTGTTTACGTGTACTGTCTCTTTAGGGTTTGGTTTTCCACCGTGTAGGACAAGTAGTCTACAGTATTAAGGAGTTTGGACCAATGATGTAAGGTCGAGTGGAAATAATTGACTAAAAATCAGGTGAATTGCTGGCTGGCCCCATGCTCCCTTGCCTCAGCCGCTGAGAGAGATAGAGTGGGGACCAGTTCTAGAGAGATGCTTCCTTCAATCTACATTTTTTTTCATCTATCACATTTTTATTTTCCAAAATGAAATTAATACAACCGACCAAACTTTGTTTCCTTCTATTTTTGAATATAATTCATACCCTAGAATAAATCTTAAAACTTTCTTTAAGGTAAAAAACACTTATTTTTAATTGTATAAATGATCGAACAATAAATTGAAGGTATATAAGTAAACAAATTCAAACTCGTACAAACAATATTTATAGAAAAAGAAACAAAACATATAATCTTATCGGCTACGAATGTGGCGTACAAGACTCATTCATGATTATTCAACAGTTTGTTAAGTTCTAGTTATGTTTGTCATCTTAAACTATAAGACTGAGAAATGAGTCATATTGACTGAATTATTTGTTTCATGTGACTTTGACTAATTTAAATTTTCCCACAACCCTTTGCGAAAGCCTTTGAAACTAAAAAAGATTTGACTAGCTTATCTTCAGCGGTTCTTAATTCGATTGATCTCTCATTCGACTATCTAAGCATTAATTCACCTTTGATTCGACAATAGGCTTTTTGGCTAACAACTTGTATATATTTTTTCAGATTAGAACTTGTATTATTTTTAAATGCGAAGAAACTCTAGTATTTTTCTTTGTGTCTTAGGTCTCCGAGAAGGAGCTTTTATAATATGAAGTTCAACCTAAAAGTTAATAAAGCTTTAATTACTTTGAAGTAAACAAATCTTTCTTTTATGAAGTCTTTAAATTATATAATGAAGTATCTTAAATTGATGAACTAGCATCAGGTCTCAGGATACAAACAAAACCAAGTGACTTGGACATTTAAGTGCATCCTATGTAGGTCTATGCACATGCCTGGTGCCCCTAAATAGGGTTTAGTGCCTAACATTGTGTAAGTGGGCGGTGGCAAATTAGGCTAAAAAGGATAATGACTTAAGACATTAGCAGCTTAAAACCGGAATCTTCCATCATGTATGGCAAGCAATTTTGTAACTTTAAATACACTTTAGTGAAATAAAAACATCAAAAGAATACGGAAATTAAAAAACTGAACAAGCATTTTTTTTATCATACAATAAAAATTGTATGGAATACTTCATCAAATAAAATTCACGTGGAGAGAACTTGGCAACATGGATGAGCAGAGGGGTCTTTGGCTGTATTGAATTTCTTTATGATTTATCCAAAAGAAATTAGTGCTTTATGTACAGCATATTATAATACTATGGGTTTGCCTCTTATAATATCAATGATTAATATTTTAACCATCAATAGTTTACTATCATGTGTATGGGTTAGAGCTCGTTTCTACTAATTTGATCAATGTTCTGATCCCTTCACAGTTTTGTCAATATAAAGGACGTCTTTTTAGGTTGAAGACTAATTAATCATTCACTTTAACGGATTCATATACAAATTAATATTAAAGTAATGGTGTAATCTTATTAGTACCACCTCTTCGTTTTAATATCTAGCTTACTTGTTTGATATATATAAAAACCCACATTTACATTTTAATAGTATAGTATGTTTGCTTTTGGCTTTTGAGAGGGTATCAAAAGTAATTTCGGTGAAAGCAAGAAGTCCCCTTAGAGAAATTTTTTATTGATTGATTTATTTTCTTTCTGTTTAGCATCCACAAAAATATAAACTAGAAAGAGTCTTTTAACACCATTATTATACATTTAGTAATGCGCCATGTAACCCTTCATTTTCTACCTTTGTTCTTTCTTCTGAATCGACAGTAAGAGATGATTCATTCATCACAAAAGATTCACCACAAAAAAACTAATTAAAACAAGAGTTTTGCTAATGACTGTGAACTTAAATTACTCTTTAAAGTTTTTGATATAGCAGTTGTTTATTCAAAAAGTTAAATAACTCAATTCATTGAAAATATATATTTCTATAAAATTTATTATTTTTATGTAAAAAACAAAAATATTATGACAGTTACATTTGTCTCTATTTTCACATACATATTTGGACTTAGATTCTGGTGGAGAGTGATCCAATAGGATTTCTCCAGATGCCATGCCTAACTGTCTAAAACAAGATAGTATTTAAAACACCAAGAAAAATCCAATTTTTTTCCTTAAAAAAAAAAAGAATTTTTTTAGGAAAAGAAAAATCCGAATTTAAATATTCCATTTTCTCGACGATAAATTTAAATATTCCATTTAATAATTGAAATTTTGTTTTTTTGCATGAAAAATCACGTGTTTTCCTAGGTTCATTTTTGTCGCTTGGCTTAATAGCCTTAAAAACAACAGACAATACTGCTGCCATGTTCGCATATGTTTCACTGTTTTTTTAGCTGACATTATTTTTGTTATCCATGGATTAAAACCTGACTTATCTAGCAGAAGTGTTGCTTTCAATTTTCGGGGTCAGTCTAATTTCAGAAAACATTTTGTCTTTTATATGCTGGTTTTACTCACAAAATTATCCTATATTTTCGGTTTTTATATATCTGTACACGAAGCACTTATTGTTTTTAAAGTTTATGTGAAAAATTGAAAATAAATTGACAATTATGTACGGTTGAGTGTCAGAATTAGTCGTATGTTTGAGTTAGTTGAAAGTCAGGGGATGACGGTTGTCGATATGTTTTCTTAGGGCGGGAATGGTGGGGAGACATAAAAGTAGCGAAAGAGATTGTTTGCGTGAGGGAAGAGATGGTCGGGAAGTGTTGCACATTGCTTCGGCATAATGTTTTGCAGGTTGAAGAGGTGGATCGATGGCAATGGCTTTTGGATCCATCCAAAAGTTATTTAGACAATGGAGTTGATCATATGCTAAGAACTATAAAGTTACCACTTACCCCTATTGTATTAGACTCTATTTGGCACAAATCAGCTCTTTTGAAGGTCACTCTTTTTGTTCGGCGGCTTCTTCGTAACCAGATTCCAACAAAGGACAATTTACTTAGATGCAACATAATTCAACAAGATTTTGTGCTTTGCGTGAGTGGTTGTGGAGCGGAGGAATTAATTGATCATTTTGGGAGTATATGACACACAATTCAACATTGGATTGGTATAGTTTATGTTGATCCATTGTTGTTATTAGACCATTCCTTCAATTTGGTCGGTTGGGATGATCTTCTAAAACTTTTTGATCCTTTCTATGTTTAATTTGGTTTGCTTGTGTGTGGGTAGTTTGGAAAGAAAGAAGAAATAATAATTTTTTTAAGGCTACAGAGGAATCTTTAAAGCAATCGATAGATAGAATTTAACTACTCACTTTTCGATGGTTGAAAGCAATCGATGCTACTCTTATTTTCGATTATCATACATGGTGGCTTAATACTCTAATTTGTTTGAGATTAGGCTTTTAGCCTTCCTTGTTCTCTTGCCCCACATTTATAATTGGTTGTAATTGTTTGTATTCTTCCTTGGCACTTCTTGTGCCGGTTAGAATGTATTGTTAATCTTTAACATATTTCATTTTTGCTTGTTTAAAAAAATAAAAATACAAAATAAAAAGAAAAAGTATTTTTTTGATAAAAATATTTTTACTAAGTAAATATAACTGCGGATTACTAGGACATTTTCTCCTAAGAATCCTAGGAATAACACAAAAAGAAAATAATCTCGTAAAAAGAACAAAGAACATTTTGGCATATGCATTGTCATTTCTGATACCCATTAAAGTCTCGTGATTATGTGGGGATAGTAGCTCGTGATTGAAACATAGAAAAGTTGATATAAAACAGGTGAGTATATAGAAAATTAAAAATTGGTTATATTTGGATTATTTTGTTAGCTTGGTAATAGTGGAGGATTACGAAGTTTTGAATTTGTGCGAGGTTGCTAATTTTGTATGAAATTCATAAAGGAATTGGTATTGAATTAATATATGAAATCTATTGGGTGAAAGTAAAAGAGAAAGTCAATTAATTCATGATGTCCAAGTAAAAAAAGAGGATGATAGACTGAGTAAAAAAAGGGTGAATACCTTTTGATTCTTGAAATCATAAGGATAAGAAAATTCAATTCTGCAAAATTTACAAAAAAAAAGAAGGAAAATCATTCTTTTTCTACCAATTTAGTTCATCTCTCTTGAAAACCACCACTCTCTAAACTAACATCAATGGAGGAGTCCAAATCATATGTAACAACTTCTTAGTTCATGATTGCACTTTAATCCTACTGCTAATCTTGCTGGTGAAATTCAAAGAGGAACTAAATTGACTTACATTTTTTTTTTTTATAAAGATTTTGACATTTTGTAAATTTTGAGAACTAAATTGTCTGATCCACACAGTTTTGAGTATCAAAATATTAATTGACTCTAGGGAAATTTGAGAGACTATCTGAACAAAAATCAGAGAAACTTGGGGTTTGTTTGTGTCACAAAATTTGATCTCAGTCATATTTATATTGAGTGTTGTACTTGTATACATTCATATATTTAAAAAGAATAAAACATCTGCTCTCTACACATGGCCAACAAAAGGTGCTTTTATTTTTCAATATAAAACACCCTGCACACAATTTTGAGACAAGGACCAGGTGCTTGCAACATGCTACTAAGGATCAGTGTTTGTTAACAAGAATGCTTGTTAAGCAAAATGGAGATAAGCACCTTTTTTTTTTTTGACAAATGGAGATAAGCACCTGTTAGAAACCAGTAATCAGTAAAGTAATGTATTTTGTACTGAATGAAATTGTTTTTTTTCACGTAATTGTTTTTGGACAGCAAAGAGACTTCAATCTGCCACACGACACATGTTTGCAGCGAAGTCTTGCTCCTCTGACGGTGATCAATGACAGCAATAAATATATAGCCTCGGTTTTGAGAAAATTCATCAAAGGATTGTTCCACAAATTTTGTTTTATCCTAATTTATTCAGACACAGATACCAGTTATAACACAGTTACAGACAGACAATCATAAATCTTGGCAGTTACAGACCAATCAGATCAGGGCCAGCATCAATGTTTTTTGTGCCTCACATATGTTTGCTTAATTAGAGGCATGTTGCTAACATGGCCTTTTGGAGGTGGTCTAAGAAGTCGATTTATCTATACTATTTTGTTTCTGTTTTGGTTACTGACTTATTCATTGCGTTGTTCAGACTTCGTATCGGTAAACTAGATATCTTCAAAGTGATTACATTTTCATCATCTACTCATTGAGAAACTATGGCATTCTCAATGTATTTGCCAACTGAAGCGGGGGAGAAAGAGAAGGTCAAGTGCTGTCCATTTCATCCCAGCAAAGGTGTAGGATCTTCACCTTGTACATATACGTTACTTATTGGATAGTCTTCCAAAATTGCTTTCTCCATAACTTTTTCCTGATTAAAACAAATAGGCATTTTGGTTTTATAGTTGCAATGTTGTGAAATATAACTGAGCAGTTAGAATCAAGAAAAAGCTTGATCGAGTCAAAGCTTTGAAAACTTTTACTCTTCATGAGAGTAGTTAGTTAAATTTAACTTCAAATGTAAAATTTAAAGACCACAAACCCTGTAAATGGACACACACATAATGGAGATAAGTCATAAGTGTTTTGTTTTTCTTTAGTAAATAAATTTACCTGGATTAAAGTTGTGATCATCCCAGGTCCATCCTGCATTTACTCAAATTGAGAAAATCTTAACATAAAATTAATATAAATGCAACACCAGTATAAATTTACCACCTTAAATTCCTTTTTGGTCCATGATATATCCTTCCAGGTTTTAGAATGGGCTGACTGCCATTCTGTTGGAACCTGAATACTATCTACATGTTGCAAAATCCTCAAGCTATCTGTAATGACATTAGATCCCAAGTTAACAAATAATTAAAAGCAATTGTTCATGTTTGCAAATAAGCTTGATATTTCCAACTGACATACGATGTCAGTGTTAAATAACCAAACTTGTAAATAAGTCAGTACAAGCTAAGCAACTAGCATGTTCAAGTCAGTACAAAATAGTATTCTCACGAGGAAAAGTAATTACAGCATATTAATGTCGAATAATAACTTTTTTAGACCACCACATGGTGGTGAGTGAATGAAAGTTTAAATGTGTCAAAATCCCCGGCCATTGATTTCGATCTAGCAGTAATTTTAGTGTACAGCTTTCATGAAACTTCATCAGTCACTCATATTTCTAAACGAACATAAAATGAAGTTGAGTTCTCTCCTCAGTAAGACTAAAAAATAAATAAATGAAAAGACAAAAACAGTACTTGTGATGAATGCTTCCTCCCAGATTTCATGTTTTGACCATGATGGAGCAACTTCTCGACATGGGATTCCTTCGCTCCTGCATGCCCTGCACAAGTGCAAATCGTGCCAAGTCACATGAGAAATAACCTGTTAGTGCTTTTATTTTCTATACTATAAAGATATTTCATTGGCCTAATTTATTTCTATAACTTATGGACTTCCACTCTCCATCGCATGAGATAAAGCCCGAATTTTATACTTTTCATTGGCTGTAAATAACATAATATTCTAGTAAATTTTTCTAGAAGGGGTTCGTTCTTCTGTGGTTGAAGAAAAACATAGTAGTAAAAGAATTAGATTAGATTTATAACCAAACCATACTCAAGTACTAGTTGGCGTATTATTCCTGGAAGAACACCATCACTGATAGGAGCTGTCTGCACTTCAAAAGAGTTTTTATTTCCATAATCAGACGGGGATTTCCCATCATCGGAAACCGAATCCTAAAATGAAACAGGAAACGATCAATAAAACTTGTATGTGCATGTGTTCCATATAAATAAGTATAAAGTAAAATCCATGACGCATAAGCTTATTTCATATAATGTCTCAACAAACACACACACACACAGAAGAAAAGCACGGGAAACAAAACCAAGATACCTCGTGAACTCTTGAGAATGTAGTGAGCATCATATGATCACGAGAGCAATAATATCTTTATATTTTAAACAGAATTTAAACCAATAGTCTTGAAATGCAATTAGAAGTTGAGTATTGATTTATTCATCATTATGACCCAAGTAATAGTAGGAATTTACTCTGACATTTACCATTAATCCAAAACAATTCGAAAATAAAGGTTTTTAATCATTATAAATAGGTATGGTTGTTAATTTCCACCAAAGTTAGCTGGAATAGTTGTAGGATTAAAACAATTCAAATTTCAGAAGTACTGTTAGAATATTAAAGCATGGACAACCCAACCATGATTAGCAACAGCTTTTAGGTTCAAATCTTAGGAGGTAATACACACATATGGTTACTAACCAAAGGACGCAGAGAATTCTAGCATCAAATAAGCTTGTAAGCAATATTGTAATTTGTGCTGAGAGATAAAATAAGCTCACCTTGCGGATAACAACGAAAAAATTTGTCGCAGAACCTTCAAGTATTTGATCACCATTATAAGACAGCAACAGTTCTGTCACTGATGGAGGTCTAAGCTTTTCCAGAGTCTTCCTAATTCTGCATTGCAGGAAAAAGTTGCATCTCGTAATTTGAAGGAACATCGACACTTAAAGCAGCAAGAAAATTAGCACCGAAATTTGGTATTGTCAAAGACAGTAAATTATATAGATGAGCATAGAAGAGTCTAGTAATAGTTGTATTATAATTCAGATAGCATGATAAGCTGACCTTACCCAATCTGAATATTTTGCAGCTGCAACGTTCCTCCCATAGCCGCCAACAGCCAAATGTTCACCATTTCCCCGAATACCAAATTGAGGAGGAACATAAGTCTCAATATGCACATGTACATCAAAAAATTTACTCATTTTTTCCTCAGATATAGTCTCACATGCATTCAGTTCCTCCAAATTACCAGTAACAAGAGTTGTAATGATGAGTTCCTCAGAATCAACCCTCTTTTTCAGTGCAAAGGGCAAGACCTTCTCCAATGAATTATTAACAAGTGTCTGTAATGCAAGTTTCCAAGCTGGCAAATTTGGCGACAATGGCTGCAAACTTACAGCATTATCAGACTTAAATATGAGTTGAGGTGCTAAATTTGACAGAATTCGTATAGATTCTGAAAGTCTTTTCATGTGCCTTTCCCAAAACATCAAGCATGAAGCATTATCATGAGTACGTGATGTTGTGTAAGCACCTGACCAAGAAACAAAGTTGATAAGTTTTAAAATAAATAAAGCGTTAAATATGTTTTTAGTACCAGTAAAGTTTACACTTTTGTTTTTAGTCTTTGAACCTCTTTTTAGTTTTTAAGAGTTTCCTAATTTGGAGAAACTAAAAAGTGGGTACAGGGACTACAAACAAACTTGAGATAAGTATAGGAACTAAAAACATATTTTAGACCCTACTTGGATAAACAACATTAATTGAGCCCTTATAGCATAAGTTTTTATCACATAAATGCTTATGTATTAGCTATTTCAATAACAAAAGATAAAATAAATTCAAACTGTTCTCATATAAGTTTTAAGTCGTTTTTATAAGCTATCTTAGAGAGCTTATAAAAATAAGTTGAAAACAGGTTATGGACATGCCATAAGCTGTTTCTATAAGTTCTCTACTCAAACAATCTCACAAGTGTTTATGTCAGTAAATAAGTTCAAATAAATCAATATAAACAAACCTTTAACTCATAAATAAACCAGTTGAAGGGTTTACAAAGAATTGTTTTACTAAATGTTTGAATGTATGATGTATCTGAGTACCTGGATGAGCTTCAAGAAAGACTTTGGCAGGAGGGACATTTGAGGTGTGTGAAAGGATGCCCTTACTGAAGAGATACCTTAAACTTGACATTGGTTTTATTATCTTTGAGGATTACACTCTTCAATTTACTACACTGCAAAAATGGCAATACCTACAAACTATATCACATGAGATTCTCATTCAGTATGTTAATAGATGTACCATATGAGAGAAAGATTTATTTATTTTAAAGAAAAATAAATGCTATGTTAATATTTTCTCTTCTCTTTGTCAGGATTCGAACATCGAACATTTAACACTATAACTCATTTAGTCCTTACCTCAATCAAGTGAGCTATGAGAGGAAGTTATTAAAATTTTAAAACAGTTGCATCAAGTGGATCACCAAACAAGGAAGTTAAGGAAGAAACATATATAGTTGCAAAAATCTAAAGAAGGAAAGGGTACGAGGTTTACCAGACAGACAGAGAAAGTAGAGACGCAAAACACACTTTCACAAACGTTGACGTCCTTTTTTGGAACAAGAGAGTCGTAGAGATGAAGGAAACTTTAACTATTTTTAAATTTAGGTGTCACTGTTTTTTCATTGGATATTCTGAACTGATTACTACAAGTTTTCCCTTTTAATTTAATTTAATAATAATGTTGTCTCGTCTCATTTTTAATTGTAATTTTAAGGGCCCCTTAAAAAAAGAAATTTTAAATTCTTTATAAACATCATTTGGTTCAAGTGGTTAACGAACTACCTTAAAATAAAATGGTTTGTAAGAACTCATAATCATTGACGGTGGTAACAATTTTTTATCGATCTTTACTTATCTCTTGACCGAAATTTGCCATAGAAATCAGAGGGTTAACATTAAGACAATGATTCTAATATTTTTAATAAAATTATTTCTTAACTTTTGTAAGATACTAGCTTTCATTATTGATTATTCTATTTCACATATTAATGCAGTAAATAATGAAAGAATTATTCCCTTAAAAAATTAAAGAAATTATTAAAGTTGCATGAACTTTAAAAAGAAAAGAAAATAAATACAAACATCATCCTTCCACAAAAGTGACAAATAAAAATAATTGAAACAGCAAGTGCAAATGGCTGGAAGTCATGTTAGAGAGTTCATTTTATAGTGGAGTTCCCAACCGGGTGCACTTCAAATTTAAAAATGATATAAAGTGGGTGTATAAATAATAAAAAAATGAAAATAAATATTTGGATTATTCTGTTAGTTTGGTAAAAGTGGAGGATTATGAAATTTTGATTTGGTAAAAGTGGAGGATTATGAAATTTTGATTTAGTGAAAGGTTGCTAATTTTGTATGAAATTCCAAAAGGAATTGGTATTGAATTATTTTAGATCTACCAGATGAAAACATATAGTAAATGAGAAATTCAGGATGTTGGAGTAAAAAAAAAAGGATGATAAAGAACTGATAGAGATTATGAGTGAAAAAAGTAAATACATGATGCTTAAAATCATAAGGATCAGACAATTTAGTAATTTTTTTATGAAGATAAATTAAGATTAAGTAAATGGTTCTTATAAATATTTATATATTTTTTATTTCTAAAAAAAATCTCTTTTTAATCTCCGTAAAATTTTCCGTTAGCATGCTTAACATTTTCCTTTATCATTTTTAGGGTCAAAATATATGAATGGAAAATTTTATATGGACTAATATATTGAGGATTGCTCAAAAAAAAAAATATATATTAAGGAAAAAGTTCACCGAGATTAAAATGTACAATTCTTTATTGTAGGGACTAATTTTTTTTTTTTTTAAATATTTACAAGAACTATTTTTTTTGAAAGAACAAGAACTATTTATTTATTTATGCTAATATAGGAACTATTCACTTTATACAAACAAAAAGAGAGAAAACTATTTACTTGATTTACTCTATTTTAAAAGTTGTATAGTTAAAACATAATATTGTGAAAGTTGTATGAAAGAAGTTTGAACTAGCCTTTGACGGCACCACGTCTGAAAAAGATTGAGTTAACACATGGCAAAGGATCTCCAGCCTTAGGCAGAGACATCACCACCTTGTACAGCGCCATCTCAACCTCCAAAACCGGAACCGTCTCCGCAGCCATGGTCCGCAGGTTTGGGGTCAATGACATTTATATAAAACATGTTGATGGATGCAATGTTTCTTTGCAGCGATGTGGGACATGCAAACAAGGCGTTATTTATATCCGTATCAGCGATG
>Ga0099826_10001223_pt1 | contig 14975 bp, 10 predicted proteins | sample Mtrugardesep15_FD_76830 | JGI IMG/M metagenome (GOLD analysis project Ga0099826, IMG submission 76830) | Root nodule microbial communities of legume samples collected from California, USA - M. trunc garden sep15 | ecosystem: Host-associated > Plants > Roots > Nodule | place: USA: California... | reverse complement strand
TCATTTTCATAGTTGTTTGTATCATGAACCTAATTTGGGACCAATTTTTCCATGCAAATGGTAACAAAATAATACTACTAGTTTATAAAAAGTATGAGATTCCCTTAAAAAAAAGTATGAGATATTTTGCCAACACCATCATAGTAACATGACTAAAAACAATATAATAGTAAGCAAGTCTTTGATATATATTAATTTAAGACAATCAGCTTTAACTTTTATTTTGGTTTATGATTAATAAATGATCCAACTCAAAACCCCATCAAAAGCATCCAACAGCATTCTGAACTTCAACAAGGTTTGTGGTTGTTGTGTATTATAGGCAAGAAAACATAGAATACATAGAAAATGGCAAGAAAACGGTCCTTTTACATGGATTTTCTGCCACCTGCTGTGATTATAGGCAACGAATGTGTTGACATGGCTTTACTTACTTTGTTCAAAGCAGCTACACTTCAAGGAATGAACAATCATGTCTTTGTTGCCTATGCTTATGCTATTGCTACTTTTGTTCTCCTTCCCATCACTTTTTTTAGAAGAAGGTCAGTTTGATAGAATCACAATGTTAGAATAAAGTTTTGGTAAAATCAAAATTCATTGATATTTTAACAAAATAATGGTATCACTTTAATTTTGTCAAACTCGCAATGATTTCAAACATTATACTTCATTTCATTATTTTCTTTACATGAATTTTTGCAGATCAAGAGTGGTTCATCCACTTAGTTTCTCCATAATATGCAAAATTGTGCTTCTTGGAGCAATAGGGTAATTGCAATATAGAATTTTTTTAATATAGATTTGTTATTATATTTGTTCTTTAATTTTATGGTTCTCATGGTTTTGTTTATGTTGAGCAGATCTTCATGTCAAATTATGGGGTATATTGCTATTAATTACAGTTCTCCAACACTTGCTGCAGCAATTGGTAATCTTGTACCTGCTTTCACTTTCATGTTAGCTGTCATTTTCAGGTTTGCAAATTTTATTTTAATTTATTAAATTTCTTACCCATATGAATAAATTTATTTTAATACATGTTAAACACGTTTTAGGTCCACTATTTTGACTGATTCACGATTTTAGTCTTTATATTTTTAATTTTGAAAATTTGGTAGCTCAATTTTCCTATCAAGAAATTTGAGGCTTATGTTGTGTTAAGTTGAATGATGAGTTGGTATGTCAACGAAGGAAGTGACAAGTGAGGATTAGATTTTATTATTTCATTTTTTATGTTATTAAAATGTTGTTTAAAAATAAACAAAATTTAAGACCCTATATAAAATAATAACCCTATATAAAATAATAAGATTCTCAAAAACCAGACATTGTCACATCACAAATGATTTGTCCACTTATTTAACATGACACCTCAGCAAAATAAATTTAGTGGTAGAAAAAATTTCATAAATTTTAAAACTTGGGTGATTGTGTTTCAGATTTAAAATGAAGAGACTTAAATATGTATTTAAGTCTAAAGTTTAATAAAGTTCAATGAAAAGTGTTATACTATAAGTTGTAAAAATAAGGATTTTGCTTCAGATCGAAAGGGAATAGTAAAATCAAAAATTGTAAAATCGGAATTAAAATCGAAAGATTTTACTTAAGAACTTTTATAGAATCGATATAGGAAAGCAAAATCGAAAATCGTCAAATCACAATGAAAATCGATGTATTTAACAAAAAAAAAAATGATAAATATATGTTATAAATTGCATATAGTCATAATTGACTCAAAGTTTTGAGTCCACATAAATGACTCAAAGTCTAGATGTCAAATATTTTTTAGTAGTTATCATAATGTTAAACAACCTAGACAAAACTTGGTCTTTTATGTATTTATAGAACCGGGTTACATGTACAAACAAGGTCAATTGACGAACATGGTCAAAATTGACCTGTATAAATTTTTTTGCCAGAATCCTTCAAAATCATGTAAAATCCTACGATTATGGATTTCATGATTTTGTGCAGTTTTGTTGCGATTTGGGATTCTACAATAGATTTTAATCGTTGAAGATGAGTAAAGTCGTAAAATCTCAAAATTTAAAATTTAAAATTTAAATCAAAATTTTGACAACAATGTTAAACTAAATACATATCACATATTCTCCCAGTCTCTAAGGAAAGTTTTAAACTATATGTATACTCTACATTAAACTTAGTTTGGTGTCCACTTATTTTGTTTGTTCTTATAATTGTAATTAAGGATGGAAAAGTTAACTACAAAGAGTAGAAGTAGTAATGCAAAGGTAATAGGAAGCATAATATCAATAACAGGTGCTTTTGTGTTGACTTTCTACAAAGGACCATCCATCATGAAGGCCTCATCACTTCATCAATCAATTAGCTTTCTAAAGTCAGTGGATTCAAGTTGGGTCATTGCTGGCATTCTTCTGACAGTTGAATATCTTATGTTTTCACTATGGTACATTTTACTGGTAGGATTTGAGGATTATTTTGTCCATATTTTAAACATCAAATCCCACATTGCTTTGTATGGAACATTGTTAGAATCAATCTTTTTATTAACGTAGTTCAACCAAATGTGTCCACCTTTATGACTATAGAGCAACTATAGTTCGGTATATTTCTTTTGATGTATTAGGGTTTACAATATATATAGTACTACAGATTAAATTACAACAATACCTATGAACCGTATCACGGGATGCTATTGCCCCCACACCCTCCAGCCTCCCCCGACCACAATTGGGCCTAAAACACATTTGGGTCAAACGCAAGGGCAGGGGCTGAGGGAGCTCTGTAACACTTTGCTAGCTCAACTCTGTTTTTGTCCCTTGTCCCTCTTATATGTCTATATACTAGTGTGTTAACCCGTGCAATGCACGGGCGACAAGTTACTGTGACTTTATCTCCAAAAATATATTATTATTAGTGTATTTATTTATCAATGAAAATGATTTATCCTATATTTTTATAAATCTGTCCTTTGTTTTTTATGTGCAATGAAAAATATATGTCCTATATTTTTTTAGGTTTATTAATGATAAATATGTCCCTATGTGTTTTTTTTTTGGTAGAATGACAAAAGAAAAGAAGAAAAGAAAAAAAAAACTTATAAAAATAAGGTTCAGTCTTGGGCATCAAGCCTCAACACTAACTTCAACTCTGATGGGGGAACATGCCAAAAAGTCACACCTAATCTTAAATAGTGTCTGAGCATATGTCCCCGTGTGTTTTATGCATTAGTGAAAATCAAATCCCAACATGAGATTAACAAATATTTCTCTCATTATATATATAGACACACACACCAGTGATTCATAAAAAATTGTGACAAATAATTGTCTCATACTTTTTTTTATCAGTTACAAATAGTTGTCCCATGTTTTTTAATACATGTCCGATTTCTTAATATTTATCAATAATTTAGAGATAAGGGAACTTCTATGCAGATAGATTAACTAACATTGACTTATTAACTTCTTCTTCTTCTTAAAAAAATATATTAAATTATTTAAAGTTATATATAAGAAAAATGTCTAAAACTTTTTTGAATTTCATTTCAAAATTTTATTGTTATTATTATTTTCAAAATTGAATTTTGAAACGTGTATATATATGAAATAACGGATATCCATATTTGACTTTTTCTCATGAGCAAAAAAAAATACTTTTATTTTTTGAATTATGTTAATTTAATATAATTCGTTATTTGATTTTGTTTTTTAAATTGTCTAGCTTAATATTTTATGGTAGGTATATGTTTTGTCCTTTTGGTAAGCCATAAATATTAGTAATTGAAATTTAGTTTTTAAAACTCATATATTTTCATATTCATATGTTTTTTTATTTAACTTGCCACATGTCTCTTTTCTTATGTATTTCATATTGTCATGCCATGTATATTGTCTCATTTAACTATTCTAAAATGTATGTATAGGAGATAGGAGATGAGTCATACTATCGATTGGATATGCTCTCTTCCTCTTCCTTTATTTCTCCTCATCAGTTAATTTTGAAATATTATTTCGTAGTTCTTTTATTTAGTTTCTTGCTTGAAAGAACATGTTGAATATTGAGAGATTTTCCATCTTATGCAAATAGATCATCGAGGTGGTTGTGCTTTCATGTGTATCCCTAATACTTTGCAGTTTATTATCTTGGTTCATGATTCATGTCTATGGTTTGTGACTTGATTCGTCATACATGATCGGTAGTACAAGGGGTATAATCATTTTTTTGATGACAAATGTTACTAACAAATAGCATGTTTCAAAGTGTGTTTAAAGAAACTGAAAGTATTGTTGTATTACTCATCTCTAAAGTAAATTACTTGTTTTTTCGTAGAACCTAAATCCTTTATGTAGAGGACTGTGCCTTAATATCAGTTGCATAGGGTTTCTGGTGGTTGTGAATCGAAACATTATAAGAATATGGATTGGTTCACTATGTGTTTTTTCCCCTATAAATTCAATTTATTTACAACATTAGACACAACTCAGACAATAGAACCTAGAGAGAGGGGACACGAGAAAAACCTAGGGTTTGTGTGTTAAGAGCTCTTAGGTGAGGTTTTAGGGTTGAAAAACATTTGAGAAACACCTTGGATAGTGAGGAATCATTAGAGGTAGGATCCAAAATTTCTCTAGTGAGTTCTTGTGTGATTCATCTTTGAGTGGGTTGAGAGAGAAAATGAGGATTACTCTTAACGAACAATTAAGGATAATTGTTTAGTCGTGTTTGTAACTCTTTTGTTCATGTGAAGAGATTGCAAAAGTGGTAAAAAGAAAAGGGGTTTCTTGTTGAATCTAATTTATTGTAACCGCTTTGAATCTATTTGTAAAGACTCATTCGTAGTAGATTGAAGAGTTGTTCTCTCTCAAATATAGGTCAATTTAGAACGAGTTGGGTAAACAAATTTTTGGTGTCCTTGTTCCTCTTCTCTTTATCTTGTTCTTTGGTTATGATTGTGGATTAGCCATACGACTTTGGTTATGATTGGACTCTTTTAATTTGTTGCTTGCCACATATCTTGTCATTTGTTCTAATTCAGAACACTTTACTAGTAAATGTTTCTTCATTTGTTTTTATTTAATGAAAGATTAAATTTTTTAGTTCTTCTATATTCATTTCATAGGTACATGTCTTGAAAGAGTTCCCAGATGAACCAACTTTAGTCTTGCTTTACTCCATTACTGCCACCATCATATCTATAGTGTTAGCATTGTTATCAGTTCCAAATGCAAGTGCTTGGAAAATAGGACTGAATCTCTCACTCATCTCCATTGTTTCTTCCGTAAGATACACTTCAAAGTTCAAATCATTGCTTCACTATGACAATTTTTTTTACACCTCTTACTTTGGCACATTAACTTTTCTAGGGAATTTTGGGAAAATTAATAGGGAGTATAGTTTATGCATGGTCAATGCGTCTAAAGGGAGTTGTGTATGTAACATCATTCAAGCCACTCCAAATTGTTATTTCAGTTGCCTTGAGTGTAATATTTCTTGGTGATACTCTTCATCTTGGAAGGTATGGTTTATTCAATATTTAAATTTGATTTTTGTATCTCCGTGAGTTTAGTTCAGTTGGTAGAGATATTGCATATTATATGTAGGGGTCGGGGTTCGAACCCCGAACACTCCACTTCTCCACATTTAAAATGTATGAGTTTTAGCCACCACACTACTTGAAAGACTTGACCAAAAAATAATAATTGATTCTTAGTAATTTCTTATTTTTCCAACTTAATTATATTATTGTTGATAATCATTTGTGTATTTCGTTATTCTACAGTATAATTGGAGCCATAATCGTATCAATAGGGCTTTATGCTGTAATGTGGGGCAAATCAAGGGAAGAGATAGAGGAAGATGTTGGTAGCTTAGAGTCATTATCTACAGATATTGCACCTCTATTGCAAAGCTGTAGAATTGAAAATTTTGAAAACAAAACAAATGGAAATGTTTAGAAATATGCTTATCAAATCGAGATTCAATTATCAACCAAAATTCCTATATGTTGAATCATGAATCGAATCTTATAATGAATTATTAGATAAATGCGCAATAAAAATTTGACATCTATATTATATAAATTTGAGGGTTTTCCTCAAATCTATTTATGGAAATGTAAACCTCACAAGAATTGATTGATATGTGGCACCTTGAAATTTTCTCAAATGACACACGACAATGCTTCCCACCAAAATACTCTCACCATATTCATGATAGACTAAATAAAAAACATTGTTTATACATGGTAGTTTTTGAAATTTGAATGTCATATTGTTGTATAATAATTTTTATTCAAATGAATATTATCATAAATTCATATAAGTACAATATTATAATTTTTATAAGATTCAAAAACATTTAATATTTTATAGTGATCATAAAATTTAGAAACAAAATCAATATGTTTTCAAATTTATAAATCAATCACGAAACAATATGTTTTCTTCAATATTCATATTATGTTTTCTTCATTTGACAAATAAATACAATATTTTAAATTCAGAGATTGAAATAAAATATAATAGAATAATTCACGTTTAAATATTTCAATTTCAAAGAGGACAAATGATTGATATATGTAAATAATAAAAATAAAAATATATCTTGATTAAAGTGGGTGAAATTAAAATAATTAAATTAGATTTGACTCAAAAAAATAATTAAATTAGATTTATTAGTAATCATCATTAGGTTTTTATACAACTTAATTGAATATGATTTTGTTTCTAATTTCAAATCTGTAACTTTTTGAAAATGATTGAATACTTTTTTCGCATTTATTTTATCCATTATACAACACAATATTTTTGAAGGAATTTGAAATAAAATATCTTGAATAAAAAAAATTGCAGAAAACAAATCACATCCCAAAACTAAAATTTCAGATAAAAAAAAACTAATGATGCCCAAAAACTAATAAAATAAATTATCATCATGTTGCAACTTTTGTGGAGCCTACATTAGATTATATCATCACCTTAGACTAAGAGAAACCACACAAATGAGACTAACATCACATTTTCATCGAAAGTCTTAAGGTCGTATGTATATGGGTCATCTCACTTATATGTGCCTCAACATCTACTTTAGCATCCAATGCAATTTTGTTTGAAGAAGCCAGACAAGCCAACCAAATTTGACGTCGGGGAGAATCAAACTTGAGACCTTGAGAGGTGTGTATTCCAAGGTCGCAAGTCAACACAATCAGGTCAACCAAAAGGGTTTCCAATTTGAAATTACAACTCACATTTGACAATTAACATCTATGCATTAAGTTTGAGACTCTCCGTGTACGCGATCCACCACCATGAACCATTTCTCGCTCCACCATAATGTTGAACTGAGATATTATATTATACTATTGTTGGAATTTACGGGGTTGCCAACCCCACATGTGATAGAATGATATCATGTTTTCATCCTTAAGTTTTGTTCAACCATCAATCATTTATTCAATGTTGGTTTTTAACTGACATTTGATAAATCACAATATCCATTCTTTTGAGTATGACGAAATTCTAACCCCTATTTAGCACGGGTCCACATACTAGTTTTAAGTAAAAACAAGTTATGCATGTAAAATCGAAATTGATATATCATATTTTAACCTCAAAACAACAAGAGATTCATGTCTTAAATAGACATGTACAACAATTCATATTGATTGATTTCATTTTGTTTCAAATTGAAATATGATGCACATGTATAGTATGATATTGGTTACTATGTTTAAAAAGACAAGTAAAAACTTTCACCACTGTTAAAACTTTTGGATTAAAAAAACTTTTACAATTTTATTTTATTTTGCTAATGCTACAACTTTTTTTTTCTTTCTCATTGATTAAATGTAATCATATTCCATTATTAAAAAATATAATCATATTATTTGAAATACATTATTTATGGTCCAAACGAGCATTGTCACATATAACTCTACATTATTGATGAATATGACTTGTCATAGTGAGCCACAGAGCTGTGGGGAAACATGATAACACTTGTGAAATGGAATCTAAAGTCTTGAATTTAAAAATTGGGAGACTAAAATTTTGTTTTGATTAAAATAAAATATCAAAAATGTAGTTAGAAAAAAAATATTATATACTTTAAATTAGAGAAATGATAACGTGGGGAATGAATCATCTCAATTGTTTTTCTCTCATGTTTCTCAATTGGTGTGAATCTCACCATTGAATGAAAAAAATGTGAGATTGATTTTTAATATAAAAAATGAGAAATCTATTTGGGTTGATTTAATGATATTGGTTTGGAATTTGAGAGTGTGCTCCTCCTCAAGGTTTCAGATTCGATTCTCATCGGTGCTAATTTAGCTTCTTAAAAAAAATTATAAAAAATGAGAGTAAAAAAGTTTAATGGTGAGATTGATAAGTTGATAACAATTGAGGGACAAAAAAAAATTGAGATGATTCATTTTCATTGACTTAAGCCTTAGAGACACATTTTTAGAAACTAAACATAAAAACTTTTTCTTAAAAATAATGCATTTAATATATATATTTTTTTTAAGAATGGTACATTTAATATCTTAAAAGTTTATAATAATACAATTAGGTGGAAATCATGGTAAGGTTGGTCTTATTAATTGTTTTGGTAAAATAATCCTACGTGGAAAACAGCATTTTCCAATTATAAATAGATCCACGACAGCAAAGTACAATGGGAGTATATAAAGTATAAACAGTTTCTTAAATATAAATTAATACAACCAACCAACTTTTATCTTTCATTTCAGTTTATGGTCCAAACCTCATCATGAAAAACATCTCACAGAAATTCTCAACTTCAACAGTATCTGTGATTGTTGTGTAAGGTATAGAACTTAGAATACATAGAAAATATGACAAGAAGATGGTCCTTTTACATGGATATTCTGCCAATTGCAGTGATCATAGGACAGGAAACTATTGAAATGGCTTTACTCACTTTGTTCAAAGCAGCCACACTTCAAGGGATGAACAATCATGTCTTTGTTGCCTATGCTTATGCTATTGGTACCACTATTCTCCTTCCTATCACTTTTTTTAGAAGAAGGTAAGTTTGTTAGAATCACGGTGTTAGAAATTCTTGTTTTAACAACTTAGTACATGTTTAGATTGACGGTAAATTTGTCAGAATCACACTGTACCATCGAGATTTTGACAAAAAATATTTTTGGAAACTGATCAAAATTCCAAACTTACACTTCACTTAAAAAAGTTATACTTCGAAGTTTTAAGAAAATTATAGTCTTCGTGATTTTGTCAAACTATATGTGATTTCAAACACACACTTAGTATTTTTACCGACTGATTTCTTCATGTTTTTCTTATGATGTCTTTTTGCAGATTGGTTCCACCACTAAGTTTCTCCATAATATTGAAAAGTGTGCTTCTTGGAGTAATAGGGTAATGCCAAAATGGTCTTATCCTTTACACCAATTATTGATTTATTGTTAATGTCTTTTAGTATACTACTACCTCGTTCTTTACCATAGGAGACAGTTCATTTTCTAGGTTCATTGAGTAACTGCTGTATCTGGTAGACTAGATACATTAGTTAGTCAATGAACAGTAAAAGTGAATAGTCTCATATAATAAAGAATAGATGTAGCAGTAATTTTGTCTCCGGATGAAATACCGATTGTTTACAGATTATTTATCTCCTGATCAAACTCCGTATTACCAAGGTCTATTTATCCTCACAACCTAGTATTGATGTTAGTTAGTTTTGGTGAAATTGGTTTCTTTAATGTCATGCTTATGATGGTTTGTGTTCATGTTATGCAGATGTTCAGCTCAGATTTTGGGGTATATTGGTATTAATTACAGTTCTCCAACACTTGCTTCAGCAATTGGTAATCTGGTACCTGCTTTCACTTTCATTCTAGCTGTCATTTTCAGGTTTGATAATTAGTATATTTGAATTTTCAGATTCTTAATTTTCGAGTAAAGATTCATTTTAATCTCTTAACAAAAACTGAAAAAAATTTATGAAGTTATTTAATGCAGTGATTTAATTAACTTCTATGAACATCTTAGTTTATTGTCCACTTATTTGTTTTCTTGTTATCATTGCAATTAAGGATGGAAAAGTTAGCTGCAAAGAGTAGAAGTAGTAATGCAAAGGTAATAGGAAGCATAATATCAATAGCAGGTGCTTTTGTGATGACTTTCTACAAAGGACCATCCATCATGAATTCCTCATCACTTCATCAATCAATTGGCTTTCTCAAGTCAGTGGATTCAAGTTGGGCCATTGGTGGCATTCTGCTAACAATTGACTTCTTTCTGCTATCGCTACGCTACATTTTTCAGGTAGGATTAGTATTAGGCAAAATGAGAGACGTTCTACTTTAAGAATTAAAGTACGGAAACGTATGAAAGACTGAAAGAGTCGTGAACACTAAACACTACACGGACATGTAGAAAATGTAAGTGATGTTTGATTGTAATTACAAGGAAAATCGAATTGAACTATTAAAATAGTTCGCTAAAATGGAACAGAACCTTTAATGGTTTGTCCTGAACTTATACAAATGTTCGATGCACCTATTTTGTGATTTCAAACCGAACATGATTGACATTAAAAAAAATGAACTATACTTTTTATAACCAGACTGATTCTTTGTTAACCAAACTGTTTCAAATTGCTTCCAAAACCAAGCCAAATTGAATGTCAGAGTTGTTTATAAAAGTACTAAAGAAAAACGAACCAAATGACACCGAAAAGAACTGAATCGTTACAGATAATTCACGAGCTGAACCTGTTCAATTTGTGAACTGTCAGTCACAGTTCAGTTAGGTTCAATTTGATTTTTGATTTATTTTTAACCTACATGTAACCACACGTGTCTGCGTCGGTGCTAAATAATATTTGCCAGTATGTGACATTTGACTTCCTCAGTTTTCTCAATATTTATTTCACAGGTACATATCTTGAAAGAGTTCCCAGATGAAGTAACTCTAGTCTTGTTATACACCATTACTGCCACCATCATATCAACAGTTGTAGCATTGTTATCAGTTCCAAATGCAAGTGCTTGGAAAATAGGCCTAAATATCTCACTCATCTCAATTGTTTCTTCTGTAAGATACTTTTGCTGCACTTTGACCAAAAACATGTACTTTGACCAAAAATAGTGTAGTTTATTGATGTCACATTTCTTTTTTCAGGGCATATTTGGGAAATTTATCAGCAGTACAGCTATTGCATGGTCATTGAACATGAAGGGGGCTGTCTATGTAACCTCATTCAAGCCTCTACAAATTGTTATTTCTGTTGGCTTAGGAGTTATATTCCTTGGTGATATTCTTCATATTGGAAGGTATGGTTAATTCAATTTTTGCATTTAAGTTATGGAATCAACTTATGGACATGTCATAAACTGCTTTCACAAATCAACTCATCTGATTAGGCGTGTCCAGATGTCGGATATTGTACCATGTCCGACACTGACATGATAATCATTGAATTATGTCATTTTCTAAAATTATTATCGGTGATGATATGTCCGTATACTTGTCGTGTCCATTGTCTGTGTCTGAGTCCTTTAATTTGTATATAATTTTTTCATTGTGCAGTATAATTGGAGCCACAATAATCACAATTGGTCTTTATGCTGTATTATGGGGCAAAGCAACAGAAAAGATAGAGGAAGATGTATGTAGCCTAGAGTCACCATCTATAGAGAATGCACCTCTTTTGCAAAGTTATAGAACTGAAACATTTGAAAAGAAAAAAAATGGAAATATTTAAAAGAGTGAATATGCTTGTTAGTACTTTAATTTATATACATCGATCAACTTGTTCCTTGGATTTTTTGAAATAGCTAAATATTCCCTCAATTTTATTGACGTCTATCAAATAAGTCCCTTCATCAAGTTTAGATGTTAGACAAGCTCTCATGTATTGGCAATGGCCAATGATCAACCTGTTTATTGAGTGATAATTCCACACAACATTTGATCAATGAACAACAATTTTTGAATTTGAAAGACTGAATCCAAACAAAAAAGAAAAAAAAAACTTACAAAAACTACACAAAAAAAACACCGACACCTTAAGAATAAGATCATATTTAAAGTCAATAAGTGAATCAAATTGAAATAATGTGAGCAAATAAACCATGTGATAGGGGGTACTTGTTTTGTTGGTTTGCAATGACATCAATTATTAAAAGTAAGTTATGTTCTTGGAAAATAATAGTTGGACATATATAATCCGTTTGATACCTTACCGACATAAAAATTGAGAAAGTAATGTGATAAGATTAGAGATAAAAGAGAAAATAAAATGTTGAATAAATGTAGATAAAAGAGAAATTAAAGTGTTGAATAAATGTATGCGAATTTGAGGTGTATCAGAGGAAATTTGGACTTCTTAAATATCATTACTTTGTTTTTTTTTTTTTTGACAAATAGCACATCGACTAGACTCACTCCAACTTAAGCATTGAAAAATAGAGAATTATATATCCAAACTAAAGCACCTTAGTGCGACTCAACATGAGTATTTTAAGTGGGTCTATATTGCCACTTCACTTTGAAATAACTCATTTCTTTTTTAGTCTACTAGTGCAACTTTAAAAACGTATATTGAGTCTCACAAAAAAATTTTTGCCAAGTAGTCTAGTGGCTAAAATTCGCCATTTAAAAAGTGAATAAGTGGGATGTCCGGAGTTCAAACCCCGATCCTGCATGTAACAATGCATGTCTCTGCCAACTGACCAACATATTAATAGTTTATGTAGGTTTCCTTTTATATGCATTTATCAAATAAAAAACAAAACAAATCTAATGTTTTTTATTCTCAACATACATGCTTTGTGTTAGAGAGTGCTCTAAAAACCACAAATCAACTTCCTTTCATTTGGAGCCTTTCACTACAAAACCATTATCAGAAATTTTTCTTGTATAACATGACAAAATATATTATAAGCACGTTTTCTATATATAATAATAATTCAAGAGTAATAGCCTTATCTTTTGTTTTGGTTTTTGGTTCAAAAAATGGTCCAAATCAAAACATTACCATAAAAAACATGTCACAGAAATTCTGAAGTTTCTCAAGGTTTGTGATTGTTGTGTAAGTGATAGAACATAGAAGTGTCAGAAACATGACAAGAAGATGGTCCTTTTACATGGATTTTTTGCCAATTGTAGTGATCATAAGCATGGAAACTATTGAAATGGCTTTACTCACTTTGTTCAAAGCAGCTACACTTCAAGGGATGAACAACCATGTCTTTGTTGCATATTCTTATGCTGTTGGTACTTCTGTTCTTCTTCCTGTCACACTTTTCACTAGAAGTAGAAGGTTCACATTTATTTATTGCAATATTCATTAACATACAACATATTTATATATTTATATAACTTAGTGAATGTTTGAATTGACGGTGAGTTTGACATAATCACGCTGCAAGAATTTTGGCAAAAAGGTGCTGCCAAGATTTTGTTGAATTCACCGTGAATTCAACAAAAGCTACACTTTATACTTCCCTTGATTAATTTCTTTATGTTTTGCTTTTCATATATCTTTGCAGGTCAATAGTGGTTCCTCCACTCGGTTTCTCCATAATATGCAAAATTGTACTTCTTGGTGCAATAGGGTAATGACAAAAATGGCCTTATACTTTTCTACGATATTTGATTTGATTGTTATGGTCTTTTAGAAGTTAACCATCACATTAGTCTCTTTGGAGATACTCTTAAATAGGTCTTTGAGACTACGAGTATTTTGAAAAAGTTTCTTACTCTGTTAAACTATCAAGTTGGTCTCTATACTCAACCATTTAATATTGATTAAGTTCCAATATTTTAACAACTTACTGTTAATATGGTCTCTAAGCATGGGCGGATTCAAGGCTCAGCTAGTCTGGGCAGTTGCTCGGGCTCTCAAAACTTTTGCAATTTCTTATGTGAATCCCTCTGAATTTCTTATATAAACCCCTATTAGAACCCTTTTTAAGAAAAAAATAAAAATAAAAATAAAAATACTAGTACTTTTGTTATAGCTAGTGTTGATGTTAGTTTGTTTTGGTCAAAGGGTGTCATTAATTGTATGCTTTTGATGGTTTTTGTGACCATTATGCAGATGTTCATCTCAGGTTCTGGGGTATATTGGTATTAATTACAGTTCTCCAACACTTGCTTCTGCAATTGCTAATCTAATACCTGCTTTCACTTTCATGCTAGCTGTCACATTCAGGTTTGCTAGTTAGTATATTTGAATTTTATAGTTAGTACATTTATGAATCATCTCATTCTATTGTCCCCTTATTTTGTTTCCTCTTATCATTGCAATTAAGGATGGAAAAATTATCTGCAAAGAGTAGAAGTAGTAATGCAAAGGTAATTGGAAGCATAATATCAATAGCAGGTGCTTTTGTGTTGACTTTATACAAAGGACCATCAATCATGAATTTCTCATCACTTCATCAATCAATTGGCTTTCTCAAGTCAGTGGATTCAAGTTCGGTAATTGCTGGCATTCTCCTATTAGTTGGCAATTTTCTGTCTTCACTATGGTACATTTTTGTGGTAAGTATTAGTATTATGCAAAATGAGAGATATTATACTTTAAAAATTAATGTCTTGAAAGTTATGAAAATTGACAGTCACAGACACCAAATACAATATCGATACTAACATGTAGGTATCAATAATAATTTGAAGTTATGGAAATGATAAAATGTAACATGTATTTCTATGTCTGACATCAGCACATGCCAAACATTGATACATGTTGAACACTGAACACGTCTTTAATGTGATAGTGCTACATAGTATTTACTAGAATGTACCACTCTTCTTTTAAATATGTTTCTTTTTTTCTTCTTTTCCATAGAATCCAAATCCTTTACAAGTAAATATTTCTTCATTTCTTGTTATTTAATGATATCTTCAAAATTTTAGTACTGAAAAGTTTCAGTTCCTTTATTAATTTCACAGGTACATATCTTGAAAGAGTTCCCAGATGAACTAACTATA
>Ga0099826_10001222_pt1 | contig 14977 bp, 11 predicted proteins | sample Mtrugardesep15_FD_76830 | JGI IMG/M metagenome (GOLD analysis project Ga0099826, IMG submission 76830) | Root nodule microbial communities of legume samples collected from California, USA - M. trunc garden sep15 | ecosystem: Host-associated > Plants > Roots > Nodule | place: USA: California... | reverse complement strand
GTACTATTTGGTTTTAAATTTGAAACTCCTCGTAAAACATGTATTGCCTTTCAAAAAACTAAAACATGTATTGCTATATACATCCTCTCCCTGCAAAAATATTTTAATTATTACTTTTTTATTCTATCTATTTTTTCGCGCGCCCTATTTTTTTACAGGAAAATGACAATAAGATTTTCGTATTCTATAATCCAAAATGAGTTTTTCTACTATTTTTGGGTGAGAAAATGAGTTTTTTTATAATCCACACACCCCAAGAAATAGGGTGCTTTCCTTGCTTTTTCGGATCATAGAATCCGAACACCACCTAAATACCCCTCTTATGCCAAAAATTAAGGGGAAAAACAGATTGGATTATATTATCGAACTAGATCAGCACATATATTGAACATGTTTGTAACATGGATAGCTCATTTAAGTACCATATGAATCATCATACCCCCATCACTGTGTTTTAGGTCGTTGTTAGTTGTTCACGTCGTGTCCTAATCAAAAATCTGATTTTTGAATTATTTGATCGGATTGTTACGAAATTTGCTTAGAAAATCAAAAGAAAATAAAATCAAGGATCAAGACTTCCATATAAGTGACTTGTTATGGAATCCACCCCTCAAGATCTAAAATTCTATCGTTTAAACCAATTTTTCATTTTAAATTTTTTTCATATACTCAGAAAAATCGGGAAAAAAACCGCATTAGTTTTATTTGATTTTTTAGAATTTTTTGTGGTATTTGTTTTTGACATGTTTTATCATTTTTTTTCTTTTTTTTAAAGCAAAATTCGCAACTATTGAAATAAGAGGGATTCTGATTGTTGCTTATACATAAGCATATTTCGAATTATAGAATCTGAATTCACATGGGCATTTTTGAAAGAAAAAAATATGGTACATGAAAAGATAATAAGGTTGGACAAGTTATAATCAAATATTTTTTGGGTCCCCTACAAGCATCGGCCCTACCCTAGGCCGTCGCACAATAGGCCTAGTTATTCATGATCCTCATTCTAAATTGTTATCGTGATTATGGTTTTCAATAACCTTAGAAAATTACTCTTATCACTCCTTAAATTGTTCTTCTTTTTTTCAACTTTCACCAATCATTTTTTAGTGCGGTTCAACATTTTTTAAATCGGTTTAACCGATCTTAAAAAATCCGAACGACAATTAACTCCCGCAAGACCAACGACCCTTAAAAAAAGAGAAATTTAAAAAGTTAAAAGAACAATTTTCATAACCTTATAAAAAAAGGTGTGTGTTTCTCTCAATCTAATATTTTATTTGTACAAAAAATATTACATTTAAGCAAGAGTGGACTCTTGTGCGACCAAGAAGTAGTCTTGGCTACACCATTTGAAGAATGAATGGGTATGTATCCATCATCCAATTATTCAATGTCATGTCATATTTTTGTATTAATTTATTTATAAAACAAATTTTGAATAAATTTTTCCTACGCGATACCTGTATCCAACCAAACTAAAGAATACATTCTCTCTCTCTAAAACTGCATTTGTCAACAATAAATTTGTCAAGACATTGTTCGCTAATAAAATAAACAATATTTTTCTTACAAATAGCTTAATTATTTGCATTAAAAAAGACATTATCAATTTATTTAGTATAATATGAATGAATTTGATTATTTTTTTTGAACAAATCAAAATGAGATATATTACTTAACCATCGTTGTTGCCCCCAACACAAGTTGTGCAAAAGGAGAAACACTGAAAAATATTTACAAAGTTACGGTGCCAAAAAAGAGCACCACCCACCAACAAAAATTACAAGGGAACGTCCATACAAAGAATGGGATGTTTCCACCATTCGTGGTAAGAGTAAAAAAAACCACATGTTTAGACTTCAACCATAAGAAATAATTAATCTTTACTTTTTCAATAAGGTTAAGAGGAGTGAAAACCGTATTTTAGAACACCTGGTTATTCCGTTCCTTCCAAATTACCCAAACAGTGACAAACCAAATAATCCTGAAATATAACCGTGAAGAAATAAGCATCCCCGCCATCGTAGTGAACTGAATAAAATGATGTCGAAGTTCACTAGCATGCACGAACGAAATGCCTAAGCAATTCCAAACTAGAGCCCATAGCTCGCTAGAAAAAGAACAGTGAATAAACTATATGGTCAAACTCAATTTTTCTAAATCTACATGGTCCGTTTTTATTTATTTTTTGCCGCTTTTATTTAAATTTAATAGAAGTAAAACAAAACAATTCCTTTTTTAAAAAAAGAAGTAAAAAAAATTGTTATTTTTTTTATTGGCTGCATTGAAAAATGGCAAAATATATGTTTATATGATAAGTTCATGCAATTAAGGATGGTTGAGTAGTTCAACTAATTTGAGTTAAAGTTTATTATTTATAAAAGAGAAAAAATTAACATTTATTATTTAAAGAAAAAAATCTATTTTTTCATCAATATCTAGAACACCTTTTTTTTTTTCCTTCCTAAAATTAATTATTTATACTCGAGTCACACATGGGTGACTTGTGACCTAAAGAAACATGTGGTGCAGGTGGCCACCTAGAGCGAGATAAATATGTATTTGTTGGTTTTAACTGCTTGTGGACTTCCAATGACCTTTAAAAGGTTCGATGAGCACGTGCATAATCCCCATGGCTTGAACTTTTGAACTTTAGGTGAGCACCTACTTTAGTTGGTAACGCAAATAAGACAGCTCCACAAACACAACGTATGGAACAAGATGGGTTGAGGGGCGGAGATTGAGACAAAACAAAAGAAAATGTTTGAAGCTTCCAAGGATTTATCCTCCCTCGCATGATGCCAAAAACTTATCCAAGGATTGTTCATTGTGGCCACAATTTGTTTGCAGGTTATTATTTCTTTATAGTGCCAACACATTGTAAATTTTGTATATTGCCAATGGACCATGTTGGAATAGCAAGTGTGACTAATCTTAGGGAAAAAAAATTGATGTTCAACACTATACATATGAGAGGATCAATAACTCTATGATTTAAAATTTTTGATTGACATGGGGTGTCAGAATTACATTTATGTGATGATCGTTAGACACTTTTATAACTTAACAATGGTATCAGAGTTGATAGTTCGTTTGATTTATTTTATTTTATTTTATTATCAGATGTCTTCGTCTTTTCGGTCATGATGTTTATAGGGTGTACCCCTTTGATGGAGCAAACAACGATGATACAAATATACGTGGATGAAAAAGATTTCTTTTGAGGAAGAACATACTCATAATAATGGATGATCCTATATTTGAGGATGAAATTGTTGGTTTATCAAGTTGAGTAAAAGTTTTTCTTTAAATAAGAAAATAAATGTTGAGTATTATATAAGTGAGATGATCCATAAAAGTTTCTTTAATTTGTGTATACTATTTCGACCATCGTTGGTCTCAAAATTTTCAAATTTAAACATTCATTAGAAAACTACTTGATACTTAGAGAGGATATTAGACAGGATATTGAAATTTGGTATTATCCTCATAAACCACTTTACTCACTATATATGTCAAAAAACTCACAAAAAGTTGTTCCAAGCTGACCAATCATTTAGAATTATTTTATAAAAACACCATAGCACAAGTGCATACTTAACCAAACAAAGCTTGAACACAAAAAAACAGAGAGGCCGTGCAAACAACAATACGATGCTACCACTGAAGTTTTGGTCTCACAACAGAGAAAGAAAGAAACCAATAACTATTCAATTTCAATATATTTAACTTAAAATCGTACTAATGATAACTTATATTAGTTTTTTTTTTAATAAATGATAACTTATATTAGTTGAAGGTGTAAAACATTTTATGCCGACATATTTGTGCTTAATGGTTTGGATCTTAGAAGCTAGTTTAGAGGAACATATGTATACCCTCAACAACTCAAAAACTTATTATCTAACACATTTTTTCAAAAACGTGATGCAGAATCATGAAAAATCAAGAGTTTGTCAAATAAAAAATGAAAAACATGTAAAAAAAAACTAGTAACTAGACCCACGCACTTTAAATGTAAAGAAACGAGAAATTTAATGTTTGAACTCCAACCTCTGCATATTATATTTCTTATAACTATCAATTGAATTAAACTTTTGAAACAACGAAAAAATACTTAATTATATAAACTCCAATCGTCTAATATTTTAATATTATCTATGGAGCTAAAGTTTACTAAACTTTAAACTAGTTTTAAATTAACCTTAAAAATAAACTAAACTAATATTATAACCAATGGAGATGAAAAATCAAAGTGAGTTTTTTTCTTTTGAAGGAAAATCAAAGTGAGCTTAAAGAGTGAAGATGATCAATTATATTCATACACTCGACAACTTAAAAATATGAGTTATATAACACTCCAAACAAACTAAAAACAGCTTCAATAATTTGAAAATCAAATCTCTTTAAATAATGAGAACTTTTTCACTTATTCATTATTCATAAGTAAAATGTGGCTCATGTGTTTTGCACGGTGCCGTCCTACAATGACTAAGGACTATTGTTATTATTATTATTTTTTCTTCGAGAGGACTATTATTATTTTTTATCACCTACTAATGACTATTGTTATATTATTGTACTCAACCTTTTATATAATGACCTAACACGTCTATAAAAAAATGTCTCACTTTTCAACAAAAATAAATGGTCTATCACGAGGTTTAGAGTTATAATTTTTTTTTGAATTTTGCTCTTCTCACTTTGATTTTTGCTCATTCACATATAAAATTTACTTTATTAACTTTAACAGCAGTTAACTACCACCGACCCAACAACGGTTTAACTGTCGCTGATTTTATGTATGCCAACTAAACATAAATTTTGTCACGAATTGATGTTTTTTTAAGCCCTAAACTTGGATATTTTTCATTTTACTACATTCATTAGCCACATTTATTTACTCAATCATTTGTATGTCGTAGAAAGATCAATTCATTCATTGAATAATTTCCAAAATAAATTCTAACGCAAAAACGAAACCAATTCTAAATGTTGTGTTACATTACATTCTCCTTAAAGAAGTGTTACATTACATTCTCTCTAAGAATGTTGTATCATCGTGATGTTAGATTTGAATTAAATTCATGGAAGTTTGTTAAAAATGTTGGTATTGAGTTGTCTTATACATAGTGTAGCAATTTGTTAGTCTCTTTGAAAACTCAAATGAATGAAGAGAACACAAAAATGTGTTCTACCGAATGAACTATATAGTTTCTCATATCAAATTCATTCGTATAATATGAGTAATGCCGAGAAAGAATGCATTATAATATATTCTTTTGAACCTAATCATATTGTCCTGTTAACCGACAAGTTTCAATTAACAGAGAAGCATGATCAAGTTCAAAACAACATCTTTAGGAATGTATTTTCTCTCGGCACCCTCTTTTTATATGAATGAATTTGATGTGAGAAGATATATGGTTTATTCGATAGAATACAAATGTGTTATCTTTTTCTTTTTAGTTTTCAAAGAAACTAACATATTATCACACTAAGTATAAACACTTCAATGTCAACATTTTTAGCAAAATAACATGAATTAAACTTAAATTATATGAATAAATGCAATAAAGAACCATTGTTGCGTTGGTCAAGTAATCATATGCTATAACTGCTTTATTATAGTAATAATCTACCGACTTATATTTTGCATTATTTTCAGAATTAAATTATGATATGAATTGTTGTTCTAGTTCTAGTAAAAACAATAATTAAGTTAAAAAATTGTCTAGTAGAGATGACAATGAGGTCAAACGGATATACTACAAGTGAAATAATTCGAAACCTAGCATGAAAATAGTATCTTGTTTCCAACTGTCTATTAAAATCAGCTTCAGTTATTTTTGTTAGAGAACATATATAAACTAGTCACGATAATATCTACACACAAAAAAAAACATTATTCAAATGCAATAGAGTGAAAGTGTAATAAAAAACTACTACGTTGGAACAATTTGAAGTTTGCTACAGAAAAGGTCAAGAGATAGAGAAACTTCGCTTGGGGACGCTGCGACAAGGAAGGAAGTATCTGAGGGTCCCCTTAGTGAAATTGAAAGAAAAGAATTTTATTTTAGTTTTTTTTTATGAAGAAAAGAATTTACATAGAGTGCATACCAAGGAAAACGAGTAATTTAAATGCAATAAAAAAAACACATGACCATAGGTTTTATTTTACCATTATTATTAAACTTTGTATTGTTGTTGTACTCGTGAGCTTCACTCAATTGATATAGACAATATATAATATATTATTGTAAGGTTGAAGTTCAAACTCCAACAAAAAAAACTATTTGTTGTTGAAAGGATAAAGCTTAAAGCAGCTATAATTTTTCTTTTACTATTTTAATTCACAACTCTATCAATTTCCTTTATTAGAAATCAAAATTAGTTATTTTTGTGAAACAATTTTTTTCATTATTTATCAATTTTTCCTTAACCTTTCAACAAATTTTTTTTTATAAATTTGTTAAAAAAAACACAAAATTATAATAGTGAGAGTTATACCCCTAAACAGAAAAACAATTTTTTTTATGAAATTTCCTTTAATTTACATAACAATATCTATTATCTATGATCACCACTTATGTACTAACCACAATTCCTTAAAAAAAAATGTATCAACTACAATTATCACGACCATTTTAACCTTCCCAACATATTTGGATTCTTTCAATTAAATTGTTCCTTTTTCTTAAACATAAATCCACACCAATTAAAAATAATTGGTTTGGCTCAAATTTTACGATTTACTTAACGAAATTTGAATCAAAGTAAAATGATGAAATCAAAGTAGACAAATACCTATTTCTCTAGATTTTGAACAATTGTTGTTGTTGGCATGAGGACTTCTAACCTCAAAATCCAACTTACATAAACTTTTCTTTATAAAAAAACTACAATACCGTTCACCATCTACATAACGATATTCAAACTCAATTCTTGTAGATGTGAACTCAATTTTCATTCAAAATTTAAAAATAAATAAAAAGTTAAAATTTATTTTCATATCGATAGAAAAATAAGAAAGTTTCTTTCATTTCTATATTTATTTCATAAATGCTAGGGAGACTCTCTTTTTGCCATTATTTCTAACACTTATATTTTTATCACCTAATATCAACGAAAATTTCTACCACTTTATCAACAAAAATTTCTACCACTTTATGTATGACCCATTTTCAAAATATGGAATCCATATTGTTTTTTATTTTTGTGGAATAATCCACATTGATTTTATTTGATAAAAAAGTAAGTGTTAGAATGAAGGTTGAAAAGAGGAAGTTCTTAAAACTCTTAGGGAGAGCCTGCCGCCCATTTGAGTCCCACAATACTCGAATGATTAGTCTTCACAGTCGCACGTGGAGGATACCCGGTTTAAAAAAAAAAAAAGGAAGTTCTTAGCACCTCTATTTGTTTTTAAAATTTTGAATGCTATTTAAAAAATTAACATGAGTTAAAAATATAAGCATTATCTTCATTTTTATAAATATATTATATATTTAATTTTGAGCATTTTATTTATTAAAATTTTAATTACCTAATGAGTTTAAAACCCATTCAAACTTTATCATAAAATAATAAATGTAAAAGGTGACTCGACACTAAGTTTTGGAAGTATTTATAAGAGAGTGGCTGAAAACTGAGATGCACAGAATGGTGTACCATTGTTTTTCAATCTCCATCATTTTCAACTTCTTTCAAATCTTCATTTTCTTTTCCGTGTTTTAGATAATCAGAAACTGTTGCTATTTACTTTCTTAAACCGTCGTCTCATTTATCTACCTACTGTATCATTCATGCGTTACACATTGAAAAGAGAAAAGCAGAACCACGTGAATCATTGTAACTACAGAAAAGAACAGATTAAAATTGTTGTTTCTGATTGATTTTCAAAGTTGTGTTCAAAAGAGTGTTTCAATTGTTCATCCATTTTTAGAAAAATGGTGATATTGAACCTTAGGAAGAAGCAGAATAAGAAGTTGCATAGCGGAGAAGGAGTGAGACTTGGAAAATATGAGCTGGGTAGGACTCTTGGTGAGGGCAATTTTGGTAAAGTAAAGTTTGCTAGGAACACTGATTCTGGACAACCTTATGCTATTAAGATTGTTGATAAGAACAAGATCATTGATCTCAATATCACAAACCAGGTTTGCTTCAAATGCATTTTTCTCTCTCTCATTCAATCTTCTCTGTTTTTTCACATATATTATGGAAAAGTTCTTAACCTTTTTTGTTTGTTTCCTCAACAACATTTCAATCACCTATGTTTGAGACTCCTACTAACTCGTATCCATTGAGTATATGTAATTTTTGTTTGGTTGAAGTGCAAGTGGTTAGTCCACATCAGCTACAAATGAGCTAGATACTCACTTCGAAACATATATTTTTATCGTAGCTCCGTTCAATAACGAATGAATTTGATATATATTATAAACCAAATACATCATTATTTAATGAATACGAAAAATAAATTTTTTCTTGTAAGAGTATCGGATGAAGTATATAAAGAGTATAACACAAATTCTCAATATCTTAAAGTTTAGATAAGATGTAGTGTTTTCCAAGAATTCCTGGATCATTGGCTTTTGTTTCTCTCAAGACTCTCACTTTTATTTTAATTCCAACTAATTGAAAAATTAATTCAATGCTTTGTTTTTTTGGTGTGTTTGTGTGTATAAATAAATTAAGGATTTTTTTTGAAGGAAAATTAAGGATTTGGTTACCACTTCGTGTAGAGTAGTAATTTTCATTTATTTCATTAATTTTATTAATTTATAATTATTAAATATTAGTACTTTTCAATTTATAATTATGGGATCATGGTTTTAAGCATCTAATCTAACAAATAATGTGTGTGAAAATTGCAGATAAAGAGGGAAATATGTGCCTTGAAGCTCCTAAGGCATCCCAATGTTGTTAAATTATACGAGGTAATGCCATGTCCTCTCAAACATAATAGTATTATTCTTACATGCATTCAAATCCTAAGTTGTTGCACCTAATCCATCTGATTATTGTTGGATCTCATTGGTAAGTGGTAACCCAATATCATTACAACAGGTTATGAGATTATTGAGAAGTGATAGGAAATGAAATATTTATTTTATTGAGAATATGAGCAAAGTTTTATACATTTGACTTAGTTGACAACAACATCGAGCCTATGACCTTAAAAATGTCATAGTATTAAAATAAAAATGAAGTTAATCTCCAAAATTAGTTGACTCTTATTATGTTCTTTTTTCTTTGTCAAAACTTATCATGTTCTTCATTCTATCTTAAAAATACACATCCAATATTTCAGTCTAGACAAACGTCCCCTTCAAATCTATTAGTATAATAATTCTGTTTACAATTTGAGCCAACTCATCATCTCATTCTGATTTCGCAGTTATTAATGACAGGGCGGTGGTTAGTCCACAAAGACCATAGTTTATGTGCTTTGTGGCACCGATTAAAATATTTTTATTATTAAAAAATCCATTTATCAACCATTTGAAAAGTTATAATTTAATAAAATTTGAGTATTTAAAGATCACAGAATTGTTTTTTTATAGATAAAGAGCACTGAAGTTTATTAGTCTTTAGCACAGTTTTATACTAATAACTACTAGAGATGATGTAAATTGTGATCAACATTGTGATTATGGGTGACCAATCAAATCAAACCTAGAAAATATTTTATTTGTTTCTAATTCCGTTCTCTAAGTTTGACTTCGCTAGTCATCAATGAAATAACATGGACGGTAGTTGAATTACAAAGAATTCTAGTGTAATTTTTTGGGTTTTATTTAATTAAGATATGATGGCGTTAAGCACATGAGGAAACAGCTTGATGATAACCAATCAATCAAATCACGTTAGTAATCCAACGTTGTTTTGCAACAGTTCAAACTTTTAGGAATACGCAAGCGGATGTCGTGTTTTGCATTATATTTTGATGTTATTCATGTGGTTCAATTCAAAGTAATAATATGTATGAATTCTTGCGTGCACTGCACCTTGTAATTAATCATATTATCCCATGAAACCACCCACTAAATGGTTCAAATTATGGCTTGATGCTTATTTAGATTCCAAACAATTTTTTTCTCTTGTAATCAATTATTTTGGTAATTTTCTTTGTGATAACTTTTGGTATTTAAACATAAAAGTCACCGTTACATTTAAGTATACCGAAATTGCAAAAACATTTTTTAGAGTATTTTTCGTTCATCAATTAGAGTACATTTAAGATACACTCAGATATGTTTTTGAAAATTCGATAAATTCAAAAGCTATAATATAATAACATCTCCCATATTTGAGGACACAAATGATTGTTCAGTGTTTCTTCTTCAACAAATAGAAAAGCATATTGTTGAAGAAAAAATATTGGATGGCCCTCCATGCACTAATTACTGCATAACCATGCTATGATGGTCCCACCATTATTGTATGAACACAATTGGTCTAGAATACACTAGTGAGTTTCTCTATTGTGTTATCAACTTGCATTGTATGATTGATGTTTCTGATTATATATTATGATCATAATTATGTAGGTCTTAGCTAGCAAAACAAAAATTTACATGGTACTTGAGTACGTGACAGGAGAGGAGTTATTTGACAAAATAGTAAGTGATCATTTTCTTGTTGTTGATGTCATGTCATGTGTGTGATTCAGTTAATGACATTTAACGAGGTTAATTGTATTCATAGGCTTCCAAGGGTAAACTTACTGAAGGTGAAGGTAGAAAATTGTTTCAACAGTTGATTGATGGTGTGAGCTACTGCCACAGTAAAGGTGTCTTCCACAGGGATCTCAAGGTTCTTTTTTCGGCATTGACTTATTTGAACTTATTTACTGACATAAGCACTTGCGAGACAATTTAATAGAGATCAAGAAAACAACTTATGACATGTCAACTGTTTTCAACTTATTTCATAAGTTTTCCATGATAGCTTGTGAAGTTGAAATTGCACTACTTACTTGGTGATGCTATTTTTTTTAGCTTGAGAATGTACTTGTGGATGACAAAGGGAATTTGAAGATAACTGATTTTGGTCTTAGTGCTTTACCCCAACAATTTAGGGTAAGATGTGCTTTGATTTGAACCACAGCAAAATGCAAAGTATATTATTTCGGTTATTGACTTATGTGACAACTGTATGGAAATTTTTAGGAAGATGGGTTGTTGCATACAACATGTGGAAGTGCAAATTATGTTGCACCAGAGATTCTTGTTAATAGGGGTTATAATGGTGCATCGTCAGATGTATGGTCATGTGGTGTTATCTTGTATGTAGTCCTAACAGGATTCCTTCCTTTTGATGATAGAAATCTTGCAGTTCTCTACCAGAAGGTATTCCACATGTTGCAAATTCTCCTTTATATATATGGCTACGGCCAATCATAGTAGTTTAATAATTTATTCTATTTTTTTTTCTCCCATGAGATAACAGGTTTTGAAAGGAGATTTTCAGAAACCAAAATGGTTATCAGCTGGTGCACAAAACATTATAAAGAGGATTCTTGATCCCAACCCTAAAACCAGAATAACAATGGCAGGGATCAAAGAAGATTTGTGGTTCAAGGAAGGATATAATCAAGCAGATCACGAGGACGAGGAAGACGATGTATATGTTGACGATCAAGCCTTTAACATCCATGAATTGGTATACTTTTAAACTACCAGTTGTGTATTCATGGTAGTGAGTTTGGCAGAATCATGATGTGCTACCATGATTTTCACAAAAGTTCAACAAAAACATGGTGTCATTGTGATTTCTTCAAATTTACTACTTCGAACATGCACTATATCTGAAATGCTACTTTGCCTCTTTTTTTTCCCCTTTTGTAACCCTATACTATTTCATTGGTAATAGTCACATGAAGAAGAAAAGAGTAGTTCAGGATCACCAATTCGCATCAATGCATTTCAGTTGATAGGGATGTCTTCATGCCTAGACCTCTCTGGCTTTTTTGAGAAAGAGGTGAGAATTGAAGTTAGTTAGCAGAAGATTCGCGTTGTTATACGCATTTTGAGCGCAATTTTCTGTCTTTGAACATTCACCACTTCCCGAGAAAATTTCACTCATTTTTTGCGCACAATGTGATTTGAGTTACAGGATGTATCTGAGAGGAAGATAAGGTTTACAACTAATCTTTCAGCCAAAGATCTGATGGAAAAGATTGAAGATTCTATGACAGAAATGGAATTTAGAGTTCAAAAGAAAAATGGCAAAGTTAGTACTATTGCTGATATTTAGAAAAGCTACTTCTATTTTCTACAAACTTGCATGGAAAAACTCATTTTTCGTTTGGCCAATAATTAAATATAATACTAATATTTCAGATGAAAGTGATACAAGAGAACAAGGATCATAAAACTCTTGGCAGCCTCTCAGTGATAATAGAGGTAATGGATGTTCAGAATGAGTCAATGAATTGCATCTTAATATCTGCATAGTTTGCACACATTAAGAAACTAACTTTACCTCTTCAAATATAACAGGTTTTTGAAATAAGTTCATCATTGTATGTAGTAGAATTAAGTAAGTGTTATGGAGATGCCTCTGTATATAGACAGGTAATTATACCCTCTCTCTTTCACAGATCAGTCATATCCTAATATATGAATTCAGATGCTGATTCATTTATGTTTTTCATGTTTTGTAGTTATGCAATAAGTTATTAAATGATCTTGGTGTTCCCCAAGGAAAACACTAGTGAGCTCAGAAGTGAAAATTGTAGTCATATTTGGAATGACATCAAAGCTGTAGCATTTACTGATCTCATTGGTCTCTGTGATTTTTACTTATGTATATAGTAATATGTTAGATAGTAATAGCACCAGTTTTGAATTTAGCAATCAATTAAATAATTGAACCCCAAAAATCTCTTATGTAAAAGCAAGCTTTAGTGAGCCTTAAATTGGGTATGTTATCTTGCACCAGCTTCACTGTTGTCTTCTTGTTCTTTTGTTTATCATGGAATTTCATCTCTGAACAGAAGTATCAAAAAGGACAAATTAAAACTATGGATGATCAACTAGCATCTCAGAAAAGTTAGATTGGTCACTGAGGCAGTTCAATGTGATTGCAATACAAGCAAAGTTTTATTTCAACATTAATTAGTGCTTTTAAAAATGGAACACATTTGATAAAAATAAGTGTATCAAAGTAGCCTTCTGGCATCAATAAGTGTGACCAAATTTATGTTAATCTCCCTTAAGTTCTGATTTAATTATTCATGAATATGGAGAAAACACGAGATTTACAATGGAGAGAATCCATTTCCAAAATATGACATTAACATTGAATTATAAGATAACAACAGGTCAGAAACAATATATTGAGAGAATTACCTGATGAATAGAATTTCACTATGGCATTAATTAATTTACATTGAAAATATTCCTCTTTACAAACGGTTCTGGCTAAACGACTAATTTCACTCCCTTCAAGGATAGGTTGAGAGTCCACAATAGATTGTCTAAGTGAGTATCCTATAAGATATTCGTGGAAGGCAAATCTTATACGACAATTGGAGTAAAATGAGAACTTCGTCTGTTGTTCGTTTCAATTAGATGCATTACTAGCTCACAAGCCTGTTGCCAAACTCCTTATTATATACCTGAATTAAACCACTATCATCTGCCATATGAAGTTTCTCATCCAATATTTTCTTGTATTCATCATCTCTGTCCTCTAAATTACGAACCATCTCGACCTACAAAACCAAATACCACTAGAGTTACATACAACTCATGAGACATGAGATTCATTCAGCTACTGCGCTATGAAAATGTAGCTCAAACTATATACTTTGGTAATCAGATAGTTGGATCATTAAGAAATTATGTACAACTTTTTTATTTCTTAAAAAGTCATGAAGATGCAAAACACAACAAGGAGAAAATCAAACATCAATCTTTCCTAGATAAGACATCAAATCACCTGTTTTTGGAAAATCTGGAATTCATCAGAGCTGAGGGAGCCATCACTGTTTGAGTCAAGAAGTAGCATCATGTCATGCGCATCTTCTCCTGGTGCACCAAGCTCCTCTATCACCTCAGTAAGCTCCTCGATGCTTATTTTACCATCTCCGTTCTTGTCAAGAAGGCGAAATACTCTATCTCTCTGATCAAACTCAATCCCTTTATGATTTCCGCTTGGAAAATCTTTAAGGCGCAAAGCAGCCAGTTCAGCTGCAGCCAGCATGATGGTCTTTAAACGCTTTGCCTGAGTATCAACAAAATAAAACAATAAATGCCAATTTCCTTCTTTGTCTTCTCTTAGGAGTTAGGTCTAGATGGTATAAAAATTTCAGATAAGCTTTTCACACAGTAATCAAAGTAAATCTTCTTAAGAAGATGAATGAATATGGATAAGTTCAAAGAGAACACTAACCTCCTCTGGATTAGTAAGACCAGCCTTGTATAATGAATGAGATGCCACTCCACCAACAGCTAACCTATCCATTTCAGTAGTTCTTATCTGTATTTCCATCAAGGGTCTAGTCCTCCCAATCTCACTTACATCTACTGCCATATGCAAACTTCTGTATCCATTCCCTTTTGGCCTAGCAATATAATCTTTAGTCCGAGAAGGGATTTCTTTCCACATAGATTGGATGATCTGGTGTGCCCTGTAGCACGCTCTCTCTCCAGCTTCCAATGTATTATCTGCAGGCTTAGGATTCAACACCACTCGTAGCCCAAGCACATCATTGACATCTTCTGGCCTCCGACCATCTTTCAAGAGCTTCTTCATTGTGCTGTAACGACTTTTATAGCGACCTTTAACTGAGATATCATCCACCATTTCCGCGAGCAAGGTATCAGCTTTTAGCGACTGAAGCAGTTCGTCCTTGTATACGTCAATAAGAGATATACCTCCTGTCTCCTGACTTCTCAACCATGTATCCACATAAAGATAGGAATAAGGAAACAAATACTGAAACGAGAGATCTTCCAATTCAAGT
>Ga0099826_10001220_pt1 | contig 14983 bp, 7 predicted proteins | sample Mtrugardesep15_FD_76830 | JGI IMG/M metagenome (GOLD analysis project Ga0099826, IMG submission 76830) | Root nodule microbial communities of legume samples collected from California, USA - M. trunc garden sep15 | ecosystem: Host-associated > Plants > Roots > Nodule | place: USA: California... | reverse complement strand
TTAATGATTCGATACGTTTTTGTGAACTTAACTAATTTGATAGATACAACACATATTATATATAGAGGTCAGAGTTTGAAACCCCATTATTCACTTTAAAAATATGATTTGCCATAGAATAATGTAGTTAGATATTTTTTCAAGAAAATGTTATACTATTTCATTTTATTGCACTTTATTCCACCTTTTACTACCGATTCAAATATACTCATTCCACCCAAATAAATCAAAGGCTAAGATGTTATCTGATTTGACTAACAAGAGGGAGGATTGACAAAAAGACAAAACTTAAAAAAAAAAAAAAGTGAAATGGATTAAAAAAGGCTGGGATTGATAATAGAGCAACAGTATCGTTTATAACTACGTGGGGGTATCCAACACAACACTAAGATCTCATAGGTCACAGCAACTTGTGGCTCACAAAACTTGTCTTTGCTGAAGTGGCATTCCAACTTTTTGTTAATAATAAGGATTAAGGATAAGTTTGTTTAAGAAAAGGATAGAGCGTAGATGCAATGGAAAAGAAAGGGATAAAAACATGTTTGATAGTGTGCACCCATCATAAAATTTGTCAAACGTAGGGTTGTAAACAAAAGAAATTAAACCAAATGATGATCAAGTAAACAAAAGAAAGAACAAATGTCTACAAGAAATGGATTCATACTAAATTCACTTTAAACTAAAAATAACATTTTATTGTTAGTAAAAATCCATAGATAGACGTCTGATCTGGTGTGGCAAGTGCCGCACCAGACTTAGTTCTATTCAATTTTTTTTTCTTCTTATCAGTCCACAAGTCAACCTATCAATACAAAGTCACAAACTCACACTTTCTCCACTCTCAGCAACCTATGAAGAAGAAGAATAGCTAAATCTCAGTTTTGAAAGAAACCTATGAAGAAGAAGAAGAATAGCTAGATCTCAGTTCTAAAAAACACAAACAAGTTCAATACTTAGAAAAACACACATCCTGAAATCAAAACCTTAAACAATGATGATTTGAAGATTCACATGGTATTCTTTAAAAACATTTGCTTGAATAGTAATATGAGATAACCTTGAACAATGTTGAATAGAAACCATGGAACACACAAGTGCAAAACGGCGTATTGTACTAAATGGCTGAAACTTGAAATGGATAGAGAACATTTAAAGAAAACTAGGGTTAGTTGTAGGTGGGCTTGGCCCAATAATAAATAAATATGGTATAATAATCTAATATACTGATTTTTCTTTTTTATTTTTGGCACTTAATTCTATTTTTTTCACTTAATTAATCAACTGAATCTTGAATCGAATGTCTCTCATTAGTTCAATCTCTGGTCTCGTTTTTAAAACATTGAAGAATATAGAGCATTTTCAACAAATGGAAAATAGAGCATTTTTTTTTTGTAGTTTTGGGTGCTACAACTATTATTAATAATACTTCTTATTAAATATAGTATTATTTAATTATTTAACTAACAAAAAAGTGCCTCACTGAAATTTTAAGTCCTGATCCGCCTCTGAGTGGTTATACGATTTTTTCCCAACCGAAGGAAGGTCATGCATGTGTTATTTTAGCAGAACGAGAGTCAGCCAATTATTTCTCGTGTCTATTGACTAGTACGTGGGCCTATAAAACTCGGGCTCAATAAAAGCTCAGTAGAACTGGAAAATAAGACACTAAACCAACACATTTTTTGTATAAAGCACCACCAATCATAAGGAGCGATGATTGATGAGACACATTTTGAGGTTTAGCTACACATTATGAACGTTCAACCGATCATGTCATGAAGTGGGAAACCGTGAATTGAACGTGGAAAGCTAGAAACCCCTCAAACAAGAAAAACTCAAGCATTACCCACAAAAATAGCCGAGCAAGGCTAGACACCGTAGGCCATATCATTTTGACCAGTAGAAATAGTTTTGCATAGAAATATTCTTTGACCAAAAAAAATACTTTAATAGCAAAATTCCAACAAGAACTGAACTTACCGTTTTGTTGGAGCAATTAAGGAACCCACAATTGAGGGACAAATTAGGTTAATTCCTTAGCGTTAATTGCTTAAAGAAAGAGAATCACAAATGAGAACTATCTATCGATACCTCGGCTAAATTGCTATTTGGACAACAAACTCTTATCTTCATAAGCTATGCTATTGATATTATTGAAACTCTATATTATTTCCCTTCCCCTAGTTGTATCTCTATGGTTAACAAAACAAAGTGGAATATAATAGAAAATTCTAGTTAATATTGTTGAGATAAAAAGTTTAGGGTGGTATAAGGTTCAATTTCTCACGAGGATAGACTTCACCTCTCATTAAATATTTATGGAAGTATTTAAGTGTTACTCAACGATAAAACCCTAAACTTAAATCGTTACTTGTCCTCAAGCAACACATATAATTTACATGAATTTGATGATGAAACATACCTTTCTGGAGATGATGTTTAGATAGTCATTCTTCCCATTTTCAGACTTGACTAACTTATTATTTTAACGCAAATGAGACAAGTTTAGAGAAGATACTTCTACTCTCAACCACTTACAATTCTATAGATTCTTGATGATAGTTTATAAAGAAGGGACATTTGTTACCTTGCCAACTTTGTTGGTTTTGTTATAAGCAACTACAATTTTTAAGACAAATTTATTTCATTCCATTACACTTACCTTATACTTCAAACGTTTCAAAATATTAGAGGCCGATATGTTATTTTCCTGTCAAGTGGCAAAGATCAAGAGGGAGGAATTGACAAAAAGGCAGAAGTTGAAAAGGATGTGTGAAAAGAGAACATAACAGCACATTTTTCATACGTGGGTCAATCCAGCTGAACACTAATATCTCATAGGCCACAACAATTTGTGGCTCACAAAACTTTCCCTTTTCTGATGTGGCTTTCTAACTTTTTGACCTTTATAAAACCTCTTCACATAAACACATAAACCATTGTACCTCCCTCTCTCTCTCTTTTTCTTCATTATCAAGTAAACAGAACCAAGAAACAACAACAAAAACTTCTTCAACATATATACCAGAAAGATGACTAATGATTCAACCATAAAGCTTTTCGGGAGAACCATTTTTCAAACACAGAACACTGATGTTACTACCAATGATTGTTCCTTAGAGTTTTCTCCTCCTCTTGCTCATGAAGATTTCTCCGATCACAGTATTCATTCATCTTTATCTTCATCTTCTCCACTTGAAGTGAATTCTTCAAACGAACATGATTCAAAGAGATATAAGGTATGTTACATGCAAATTTTTCATCTTTTTTACTTTAAAATTAATTACTTCTAGTTAGTTGTATGCATATGTCTAAAAAATTAAGTTTCAACGCAATTTTGTGGCTGTTTTACGACTTTTTGCTTGAAAATTATACAAAGTTTTCGGATTTCATGATGACAGATGCTTGATGAAATTGTGCACTTTTTTGAAGTCTATAATCCTAAACTTGTTTGATTTGAAAATTCAATTTAACTTTGAGTTTATTTTTTATTGAATCTCATAGGCCAGCTCCTAACTTTTAATTTAATATCTTAATGAATCATTACTCTATACTTTCAATTAATGAAAAATATTTAACTTTGTGGTTCATATTTTGGTCTTACCTAATCTAATTATTGTTTATCAATTTCAGGAATCATCAAGGAATGAACCCACCTCAGTACTTGATTATGAAGAAGCCTCAAAACCAACCACATCTTCCGGTCTTATTGAGAATCACAAAACTACCTCATCAGAAACAGAATCTTCTCAACTGAATTCCACTAAAATTGATGAACAAAGTGATATGTCCCCGGACAAAGCTCCAAACAAAATTCTTCCATGTCCAAGGTGCAAAAGCGTAGACACAAAATTTTGTTATTACAATAATTACAACGCCAACCAGCCCCGTCACTTCTGCAAAAATTGTCAGAGATATTGGACATCTGGAGGAACCACGAGAAGTATGCTTGTAGGCGCAGGTCGCCGCAAGAACAAAATCTCTTCTCTTTCTTCCGATGCTTCACATAATCATGAAATGAGCACTGTCTTGAACTTTGGATCAGATTCTCCTGTTATGTCTTCAACTTCACTTGCCAAAAAAATGAGTGCTGGATCAGATGATGAAACATTTGATAAGAGTAATCAGTGTTTTTTTCCACAACAGTTTCCATGGAACCCAGCAATGTGTTATCCTGTGTCATTCCAACCCAATATAGCATACTATGGTGGTTGTTTAGTCCCATCATGGAGCGTACAACCTATCGCAACTCAATCTTGTGTTCCAAGTAAACCTACTTTAGGGAAACATTCAAGAGATGGCTTAAAAAATAACAACAAAGAAAGTGATAATAATAGTGTGCTGATTCCTAAGAGATTGAGAATTGAAGATCCTAATGAAGCTGCAAAGGGTTCTAATTGGTTAACACTAGGAATCAAGAGTGGTGGAGGACTTTTCAGTGGATTTGCACCTATGGGTGGTGATAGGAATCATGTGGTTGAAGCAGCCTCATCAGTATTGAAAGCCAATCCTGCAGCTTTATCAAGGTCTTTTGTGTTTCATGAGAGGATTTGATTGTGAATATGTTTCACCGACACCTCGGGTTGAAGGCGTGCTCGTACTGACATGTGTTAGTGTCCTGTTGATTCCATGTCCTGTCCGTGTCTGTGTCAATTGTAAATTATAGTGAGATAGACTGGTCAGATTTCAAAATGTTTCTGAAATAGATCATAGGCTAGTACAGTTGCTTTCTGCTAACTAAGCTTCTTTTCTTTTCTTCTTTATTCTGAATCAGATGACTTTGTTGAGTAAATATCTTTGTTGTACATATTATGTAAATGAGACACAATAAATAACAATATAGACAAAGGAAAGCAGATTTTTGGACTGAAATCTAATGGCTTTTTTTAGAATAAATATCAGGAGAGTGCTATTGCTATTGCTTCTTAGATTCTTTACTACTCTGCAGTAGTAGTAATATTGTTGGTTCCAAAAGATTATGACATTTATTTCAGTTGGGAGTGGTAAAGGAAGGGACTCTACCTCCTTTTTTTTTACAAATCAAATGATCAATGCTCTTCCTGTTAGAAAAATACAGAAAAAGAAGGGGAATCAATGCTCTTCCTGTTAGAAAAATATAAACTTTTCTTAGAAAAAATGAAAAGTTGTAATGATTAATCTAAGGTTGCCAAGAAAATCTGATTTGTGACACATACAAAAATGATGGAGGACAAGCTTTGCGTCAACGTTGCCAATCTCCCTAGCATTCCGAAAGAGAATCTTCAGCACAAGGAGGTGGATGATCCACCGTTGTTGCGGGTTCTGTAATGCTCAGCATCCTTTACATGCCACTTCATGTGTTTTTCTCTTATGTGCTTTGGATTTGACCAATATAAAATCATCATCGTTTTCCTTGCTCAGTTTCCTATCAAACCAAAAATTTTATGCTAAATTCAAGTCTTTCCAACTAGCTCAGTCAATTCATGATCTGGTGTATTCTTGGGAGTATTAGGCACATCATCTGAATTTGACCGGATATGGCTTCTAGGAGAGTGAAAAGATTCCCTAGAATAAACATGAACATCAAAACATGATCGCGATCAGGCTATTAGGCTCCTTTGCATCCTGAACATTGTCTGTAGTCTCAGAAACAGAGTCAACCCAGGACTTATAACCAACAACCAGAGCTTCATCAATTTATAATTTTCTATTGGTCTCCGGATGCCACCGCACAATAGCAAAATGGAATTTACGCCTCCAATATTTCAATGGCCAGTTTGCTTTAGATTGTTATGGTTAAAATCTGGTGTCCATGAGAATAAACGCAAAGTACCAGGATTCAACGACCAAGAATCTACTGCGCTCACACTGAGCATGTCTTCCAAGGACAAATAACTAAATTCAAAGAATCCTTTGGCAAGGTTAATAATCATCCAAGAAACAAAGGTTTCCAAATTTGCGATAGGTTGTGACGCAAGTCAACAAGCTTAGGAGGTATGCTTACATTTAGGAATGACCAAACGATTGCAGTTATCGTTATTACACCCTGCAAGTCCTTCCTGATTATTACACCCTACATTTGTGCAAGGAGTTGAGAGTTGGCTAAGATGTATATGGCATGAATTGTCTAGATCTTGAGCGAACATTTTATGCATACGGGTGGGATCAATATTTTGAGAAGGGACCACTACATCAGAAATGAAGGGGACACCCCCGCTGGGTTTGTTGTAAGAAAATCCTAGGACAGTGTGGATCGCGAACCTACTTGGAGGTGTTCAAATCCTAGGCGCATGTGTAAGAAATGAAATTATATTTCAATAGTTTCACTTATACCTCAATAATATTTTATAATAAAGTTTTACATATTCAACTCAACATTGCTTACCTTAATATGAAAACTGACAACAAGCGACTGCATGTATACAAATTTACTTTGTTAGTTTATTTTTTTTTATAAACTAAGGTATTTACTGCATGCAACTGTGAACCTCATCCTTCGAGATAACTAATATCTACTTAAGGGATTAATCTCTCCCAACAATTTTTTTACCATTCACACGGGCTAGAGATAGAACTTTCGACCAAATAGCTAAATGATCCATGTATCTTAAGATGACTTTCTGAATATATAATAATATAGTTTAATTGGTAGGATGGTAATTGCAGCAATTGCCATGCTGATAAAAATAATTTTTCTGTTTGTCTTTGTGTAGCTGACATACTTATTATGATATTTACCTGATGGAACTAGTTTATTTCATGTCCCACAACCTTTTTATGGTAATAGCTGTTTTTTGTCCAATGTAGGGTCTGTGTACAATGGTGTAGATTTTTGTAAGAGACTGTTTGGTGTTTCCATTATCAGGAGATATTCCGTCTTTCCAAAGTAGAAATCATCTGAACGATAATATTGGGATGATTGGTTGAATTTATTGTCTGGAAATTTCTCTTAATTTTCCTTAAACAACTCTTTAAATAAAAGGATGATCTTTTATCATTTGAAACTACCAAATTGTTTAGATTCCATGAAGTGCAAATTGTTTTCCTTGAAATTGTCATCCAGGTTTATCCTCAACTATGACTTAAGAGACTAGTTATTTTTTTCCTTCTACTCACTTTGATGAGATCCTAAGAGCACTACAGTTTTGTTTTTTTTTACTTCTAAATTTATTTCTTAGAAAAACTCCCCTCTGTCCTTAAACTTGATATTATGATTGGTGGATCTCACTTCAGAGAGGCAAATAACAAAGAACCTAAAAGGGTATATGTAGTTGTACTCGATGGTATTTTAAAGGCTTTGTTAGAATATATAATTATAAGCATGTTTTTACAACCTAATTATATATCCTTTTGCAACCTAATTGTAAGCATTTTTTTTTTATCTCCTCAAGGATTTTGTCTTTGGATTCTCCTTCCTCTTGAATGAATTCATATATGGAGTTTGATGCACTCATAGTTTGGCTGCAAGAATGAACAATGTAGAGGGGAATTTTAGAGTACACGCGTCATTAGTTTTCTGTAACATTTTTTGACTGTTGCGGACAATTCTATCATATGTTACTAAATTTAATTAGTAACATTTTTCTTGATTTAGTTACAATTTTCAATTGTTACTGATTCTCAATTATGTTGCAGAGCTTCCACTTATTGCACATCACATTGCTTTCACTCTATTCTTTTAAGAGGATAACGTTCCTTTGAATAAAAAAGACTTCAAAGGGTGAAGAAATTGAGAGTGAATCCTGAACTAAAGATATGCTTTAATGGATGATGTAGGCCTATAATAAAATGAAATGGAATAAAATAATATAACAAGAGAAAATACCAAGAAAAGGAAGGAACTGAGAAAAAGGAAAAAGTTGAAAAAGGAGGTGACATGGATGAAAAAGGGTAGGACAGAAGAGAACAACACTATCTTTACAATTACGTGGGTGAATCCAGCTGCACACTAAGATCTCACAGCCACAACAATTTGTGGCTCACAAAACTTCCACTTTTCTGATGTGGCATTTGCTTCTTACTTTTTAACCTTTATAAAACCTCTTCACATGAACACATAAATCATTGTACCTCCCTAACTCTCTCTTTCTCTCTTTTTCTTCATTATCAAGTAAACAGAAACAAAGAAACCACAACAAAAACTTCTTCAACATATATACCTGAGATATGACTAATGATTCAGCCATAAAGCTTTTCGGGAGAACCATTTTTCAAACACACAACACCAATGTTACTACCAATGATTATTCCTTAGAGTTTTCTCCTCCTCTTGCTCATGAAGATTTCTCAGATCATAGTCTTCATTCATCTTTATCTTCATCTTCTACACTTGAAGTGAATTCTTCAAACGAACATGATTCAAAGAGATATAAGGTATGTTTCATGCGAATTTTTCATTCTTTTTGCTTTAAAATTAATAACTTCTTGTTAGATGTATGCAAATATGTAATTAAATTAACTTTCACTGCAATCTTGTGGCTATTTTGACAACTTTTTTCTTGAAAAATATACAATTTTTTTTGATTTCTTGATGCAGATGATTGATGAAATTGTGCACTTTTTTTCATTTGTATATTTATTTAAAATTTTAGTTTTGATAGTGTAAAACCGTTAATAATTCACAATAAGTTATATGTACAACTTCACAAGTAATTATGATTAAAGGAACTGCATCAAATTTCATTCATTCAAGAATAACCAATAATATTTTGTAGTTAGTCTCGCTTTGGCCACAAGTAATTTATTTTGCTTTGTTTTTATGTTATTCCAATTCATTTTTGAAGTCGACGATCTTTTGAGTTGCAACTTCAACTCAACTAAACTTCTGCGATCTTCCAATTCAACCTTGAAATATTTTATGGTTTGATTTGCAACTTCAACTCAACTTTGAGTTTATTTCTTATTTTATCTATACTGTAAACTCAAAATATTTGACTTTGTGGTTCATATTTTGGTCCTACCTAATCTAATTATTGTTTACCAATTTCAGGAATTATCAAGGAAAGAACCCACCTCAGTACTTGATTATGAAGAAGCCTCAAGACCAAACACAGAGGATTTAAACACTCCCACGACATCAGAAAAAGAAATTTCTCAACTAAATTCCACTAAAGTTGATGAACAAAGTGATATTTCCCAGGAGAAAGCTCAAAACAAAATTCTTCCATGTCCAAGATGCAAAAGCGTAGACACAAAATTTTGTTACTACAACAATTACAACGCCAACCAGCCCCGACACTTCTGCAAAAACTGTCAGAGATATTGGACTTCTGGAGGAACCACTAGAAGTATGCTTGTAGGTGCAGGTTGCCGCAAGAAGAAAATCTCTTCTTTTTCTTCCGATGCCTCACATAATCATCAAATGAGTACTGTCTTGAACTTTGGATCAGATTCTCCTACTATGTCTTCAACTTCACTTGCCCAGAAAATGAATGTTGGATCAGATGGTGAAACATTTGATAAGAGTGATCAGTGTTTTTTTCCACAACAGTTTCCATGGAACCCAGCAATGTGTTATCCTGTGTCATTCCAACCCAGTACAACGTACTATGGTGGTTGTTTGGTCCCATCATGGAGCGTACAATCTATCGCAACTCAATCTTATGGTCCAAGTAAACCTACTTTAGGGAAACATTCAAGAGATGGCTTAGAAAATAACAACAAAGAAAGTGATAATAATAGTGTGTTGATTCCTAAGACATTGAGAATTGAAGACCCTAATGAAGCTGAAAAGGGTTCTAAATGGTTAACACTAGGAATCCAGAATGGTGTAGGACTTTTCAAGGGATATGCATCTACAGGTGGTGATAAGAATCATGTGGTTGAAGCAAACTCATCAGTATTGAAAGCCAATCCTTCAGCTTTATCAAGGTCTCTTGTGTTTCATGAGAGAATTTGATCGGGAATATGTAGCACCGACACCTCGGATGGAAGGCGTGCTCGTACCAACGTGTCTCATAGTCCTGTCGATTCAATGTCCCGTCCGTGTCTGTGTCAACGGTAAATTATAGTGAGAAAGACTGATCAGATTTCAAAATGTTTTTGAAATAGATCATAGGCTAATATAGTTGCTTTCTGCTAAGCTTTTTTCTTTCTTCAGAATCAGATGACTTTGTTTAGTAAATATCTTTGTTGTACATATTCTGTAAATGAGACACGAGTCACACGATAAATAACAAGATCAAATGACAAAGGAAAGGAGATTTTTTGACTGAAATCCAATGAATTTTTTAGAATAAATATCAGGAGAATGCTGTTGCTATTTCTTCTTCAGTTCTTTATCTACTCTGTAGTAGTAATATTGTAGGTTCCAAAAGCTTATGATATTTATTTCAGTTGGAACTACAATATAGTAATGGAGTATGCATCTTTTATTATTTATTATGCTCTGAAGAATTTATCTTGGGAGTGATAAAGTACGGGACCCTACCTCCATTTTATATTATTTCAAATCAAATCACATGGTTACCACCACAAAGCACAAACAGCAAGAAGTGGAATCAATGGTTTTCCTTTTCAAAAATATCAACGTCTCTTAAAATAATTGGGAACCTGTTATGATTAATCTAAGGTTGAGCCAAGAAATTCTAATCTGTGATACATACAAAAATTATAGAGGACAAACCTTGCGTCGACGTTGCCAATCCCCCTAGAATTCTGAAAAGGGTCTTCATCACAAGGAGGTGGATGATCCACCCTTGTTGCGGGTTTTTCTTTTTTAAAGAAGAAAAAAAAACCCGCAACAAGGGTGGATACGACTTCCTGTGTTATTACTTATGTGTTTTGGGTTTGACCAATATAAAATCATTATCTTCAAACTATATTTCTATCTTACTAGGAAGAATCATTACTTTCTCTTCCTCTAATATTGCCTTTTGATCTTGATCCTTGGTTTAGGCTTGATATGCTCCTTTCTTTTGACAGGTTGAGGAATCATATGACCATCCTTTTTAAAATTAGCCATATTATCACCAACTTTTCCATAATCATGGCAGAGAGGTGGAAGCTTTGTACAAAGATTTGATCAGGAAGATTAGAAACAAGATCAAAATCCACCAAAAGTACCAGGATTCAGGGGTTAATACTCTTCCAAGAATTCAGGGGTTTCCACAAGAACTTTTATCCGTAAACCAGAAGTACCAGGATTCAACGGCCAAGAGCCTACTGTCCTCACACAGCACATGTCTTCCAAGGACAAACAACTAAATTCAAGGATCCTTTGCCAAGGTAAATACTCTTCCAAGAACTCAGGGGTTTCCAAATTTGCAATGCAAGTCAATAACCTTAAGAGGTATGTTACCTTTAGGAATGACCAAGCGATTATGCATATTGTTATTACACCCTGCAAGTCGTTCCTGATATTCATTTTTAGGTACTTTAGGCAACAACATCTCTTTTCGTGCAAGGAGTTGAGAGTTAGCCAAGATGTATATCACATGAATTGTTTAGAGCTTGAGCGAACATTTTATGCATACGGGTGGGATCAATATTTTGATAAGGGACCACTACATCAGCAAACGAAGGGGACACCCCAGCCACATTCTGCTGCAAGAAAATCCAAGGACAATGTGGATCACGAACCTCCATCGGAGAGGCACTCAAACCCTAGGCGCATGTGTAACAAAAGAAATTCATTTTAATAAATCCACTTACACCTTAATAATATGTTATAATAAATTTTTACATATTTTACACACCTTACTATGAAAACCAATGACAAGTGACTTGTGTGCATACACAGTTATTTTTAGTTTATTTATTTATTTATAAACTAACTTATCTACCACATGCATCCGTGAAACTCATCCTTCGAGATAACTAATACCTACTTAAGGGATTATATCTCCCAATGTTTTACTATTCACACTAGCTAGAGATCGAACATTGGATCAAATAGCTAGCTGATCCATGTATATTCCACTTATTGCACATCACATTGCTTTCACTCTATTCTTTTAACAGGATAACATATCTTTGAATAAAATAGACTTCAAAGGGGGAAGAAAAATGAGAGTGAATCCTGAACTAAAGATATGCTTTAATTGATGATGTAGCATATAATAAAATGAAATGGAATAAAAGAATCTAACAAGAGACAATACCAAAAAGGAAGGAACTGAGAAAAAAGCCAAAAGTTGAAAAAGGAGGTGACATGGATGAAAAAGGGTAGGACAGAAGAGAACAACACTATCTTTATAATTCTGTGGGTGAGCCCAGCTAGACACTAAGATCTCACAGCCACAACAATTTGTGGCTCACAAAATTTCCACTTTCTGATGTGGCATTACTTTCCATCTTTTTGACCTTTATAAAATAAACAAACAAACAATTGTACCTCCCTTTCTCTCTTTCTATCTTTTTCTTCATTATCAAGTAAACATAACAAAGAAACAACAGCAACAACAAAAACTTCTTCTACACATATACCTGAGATGATTAATAATTCAACCATTAAACTTTTTGGGAGAACCATTTGTCTAACACACAACACTGATGTGTCTATCAATTATTCTTCCTCAGAATTTACTCCTTTTCCTCATGAAGATTTCTCTGATCACAGTCTTCATTCATCTATGTCTTCATCTTCTCCACTTGAAGTGAATTCTTCAACTCAACATGATGCAAAGAGATATAAGGCATGTGCCATGCCATGGTGATTCTATTTGAAGAATTTTATTTTCTTTAAAATTATGTTGCTAGCTAGTGGGTTTGATTCAAAATTTTCATCTTTTTTGGTTTGGAATAAATTGCTTCTATCGGGGTTGTTTTGACAACTTTCTGTTTGAAAAATATACACGGTTGATGAAATTGTTCACTTTTTTCATTTGTAGACTTTCTCTATAAAAAGTTTTATACTGTCAATAAATCACAGTCAATCACATATTCACATATATAACTTTACTTCCAAAATTAGGGATTATCATGCTGAAGTGATAAATCATATATGTGGCCTCTGATTATTCATATATTTCGATCCTAACAACAATATAAACAGAGATGCTTTTTGTGCTCCAAAACATGAAATTGCAAGACATAAGTAAAATAGAATATCAAGGAACAACATGAATTTTCTGTTGTTTATTTATATAAGAACAAATAAATCAAATACTATATGCTTATGCAGCACTAAAACTTGAGATTAAAGATGTGTTTTGTTCTCTCAAAGAGTTAAAGTCGTGTTTTGTGTCCAACACGACACCAATACATGTAATTACATTCAATATATCTTTAAATTTTCAAATTATTATCGGTGTTGTATTCGATGTTCGTGTGTATGTTGTTGGAAAAGGAGAAAATTATAGTGAGAACTTTGTGAGGAATTTAGGAGGAGAGAATATTTGAGAGAAGAACTATTTTTTATTACTTGGAAAGGATACTTTAATTCTTGTTTTCTTGCTTGTTTTACAAATGACAAACTCTCTCCTTTTTATAGGCTCCAGGAGAGAGTTCTATACACATCATAGGGAGAGTTCTAGACACATCCTAGGATAATTTTTTACATACTTCAATAGAAAGTTCTACACACTTCAAGAGAGAGTTCTACACACTTCTCTCAACTACATACATGAGAATTTTACACACTTCTCTCAATGATATTTCTACATGACTCTAGAACTTTCTATAGGCTACACCATTTATTATCTAATTGGGCATAACACTTGATTAGTCAAATGGACCAAATCAAGTTTAAAATTCTGCTCTCCACCCTGCACATTTTGCTCGCGCCCTGCAGCCGTTCCAATTTTACCCTTGCGCACCTTAAGTAACGCTACGCATCTTAAGTAACGCTGCACACCTTAACTCACGCAGCGCAAGTTAAGTGACGCAATGTTACTGTTTTCGTACAAAACCCATCAGTCCAAACTCCAACCACCATTTTCTTTCCCTCCACCATCAAAAACCCAAAAATTGCGATTTTTTGGTCAAAGTCCACATCCCAAATCATTGCAAATCGTCACGAAGCAAGTTTCTACGCTCATCAAGCACCAAATATAAGGTATTGTATCATCAAAACTCATCTCATTTTGCTGGTTTTTGTGCTAGGTTTGTCTGGTTTTCGTAGGCAATAGGGCTAGGTGCGCATGTTAACTTGTGCAAGTGGTAAAGGTTGCGTGACTTAAGTCACTCAGGGGTTAATGTGTTGCGTGACTTAAGTCACGCCACTGTGCACAGTCCTTTTTTTGATTTTTTTGCGCCACTTTTGTTCTTGGTTAGGTTGTTCCACAAGTAATTTATTTATTCTTCCTTTGTATTTTTTTTATTCAATAGATATATAGGGAGATGGATGACAATGTCGCGGATGATGACGTTGAACCGAAACCGGCCAAAAATGAAGGTTCCGGTGAAGGTTCCGGCAATGTCAAACCAACCGTTAATTTGAAACCGTTTAAAGTCCAAATTCCAATGCAAGCTCGAATTGGTAAAATTGAAGAACCTAAACCGGTACCTATCGGTGTTATTTGCAAAGCTCGCAACACCGCCTCATTTTTTACAACAAATGCAAGATGGAGAGAGCGAGAAGAGTTACTTACTTGGGTTCGTGGACAAGGGATAAAGGCCGGATTTGGTGTTTGTATAGATAAATTCGTTTTAAAAAGGCCGTACTTGACGATGCAATGTGAAAGGAGTGGGAAGACAAGGAAGAAACCGAACCTTGAAGGCATCGGCTCAAGGAAATGTAATTTTCCGTTTAGGTTGAAAGGTTTCTTTGATAAAGATACAAATGATTGGTGGCTTGCAATGTTTTGTGGAATGCACAACCATGACTTGGAGGAGGGAAAGTTACAAGGACACCTAATTGCGGGTAGACTTAGTGCGGAGGAGAAGAAAAAAGTTATCGAAATGAAAAAGAGCTTGGCAGTGCCTCGGAATATTCTCACCAATTTGAAGGAAAATTACAACGAAAGTGTGACAACAATCAAGCAAGTGTACAATGTGCGAACAAGATGGCGCAAGGGGGAAAGAGGTGACATGACGGAGTTGCAATTCTTGATTTCGAAGTTGG
>Ga0099826_10001217_pt1 | contig 14994 bp, 12 predicted proteins | sample Mtrugardesep15_FD_76830 | JGI IMG/M metagenome (GOLD analysis project Ga0099826, IMG submission 76830) | Root nodule microbial communities of legume samples collected from California, USA - M. trunc garden sep15 | ecosystem: Host-associated > Plants > Roots > Nodule | place: USA: California... | reverse complement strand
GCGGCGAATAAAATGTATTTCAAGGTAAATTCTTAGGTACTTTGAAGTTTGGTTGGGTACGAATATCCTCTATGCAGAAATTGTTAAACACTTAAATTTATTTTAATATAAAAATATGACATGACATTGAATGATTGGATGAATGGTTCATATTTAACCAAACACCATGATATTATTGTGTTTTTCTTAGCTAATTATTCGCATCATTACAAAATGGATTCTCGCCAATTGATCTTTGTTGCTTGAGTAAGAGGAAATTCGTGCCACTCTCCTTTAACAAGATTCATGTACAAGCAGAGTCATTTAATTTAAAGTTCAACCGATTCACATGTTATGATCCTGGCGATCCGATAGTGTTCTTGTTTCCACCGAGTTTTTCCATTTCATTTTCACATGTTTTCATCAAGATCATAGTCATCAAATGTGTGTCCTTCTCTATTTTGGTCTCAAACGTCTTAAATGATGATTAAATTCTTGACGAAGGGACCATCACCTATACCATATTAGGAAGTGTGAACATATGAAGTTCAAAAGGAACATGACTCAATGTGTCACTACATCTTGCAGTATAAAGGGTAACCCAGTGCACTAAAAGCTCCCGCATACGAAGGGTTTGGGAAGGAGTTCCACAATTTTTGGTGTATTGTACGCAGTCTTACCCTATTTTTACATGATAGGCTGTTTCCAGGACTTGAACCCGTGACCGTTCAGTCACATGACAACAACTTTACCAGTTACGTCAAAGTTACCCCTCACTACATCTTACATTATGAGAACAAGAAATGTTATGCTTTTAACAAACAGAAGAATGATGATAAAAAACCCTTTTTCCTTTGCATTTAGAGATTTTGGTGCCAAACAAATAACAAGGTTTTGGAGGATGTTATAGATCTTGTTATTGCTAGAGGAATGATGGCTATTGATGCTCGTGTTAGAGATACAATATATAATGTTGACGCTAGTAAATGGTGAAATCAGTATTGAATTCACATGTATATTTGGAAATCAATCAACATTTTAACATTAAACTTTCTCTTTCTAAAAATTCTCATTGTCTAATATTATTTTCATAACTTTTCCCTTTTATCAAATTCTATTCGAAACTGTTAGAATTATAGTTTTAAGAATTGGATTTTATGGATTCATCCGTAGAATCCGTAGAATCCCCTTCATGGATCTAACTTGGAGTTCCACATTAGGAGTCATGACCCTAATGAGAGGGTTTATATAGAATTGGACAATTTTCATTTGAGCCATGATTTTGAGCTGGAGTTGGATTTAATTTTTATCAAATACGAAGTTAGTGTGGTTTTCTTCAATGATGAGTGTTTGGACTATGATGCAATTTGATTCGTGTCTTCTCAACCTTTGAAAATATAACTAGCTATAATCTTCATGACTTGACCAATCTATTTTTGAACCTATAAAAATATTCGATATCACAAAACAATTTTTGAAACACAAACTCTAAATTCTCATAAGATTTTAAGTATTGCCGATTGACCCCACAAACCAACAAGAGTCATTTTATCTTGTTTGATCTCGCTTTCTAGGAAACTTTTCAGAAGATCAACCCTCCCAAAATTGCTTCAAATCAAGAACGCTTAACTGTGGAGTTATTATGGAATGAGCTACCAAAAAGAAGATACATCTTGTTGGTATAAGTAATACTAAACAATTCGTATAAGTCTATGTTCCACCATGTAGTCTCAAACATGCACGACCTCAGGATCCCTCCCATTCCAATGTGGATTATGTCCTTTTGGCCTAAAAATTTCTGGGAACCGCTCATTGTCATGCCTATTTGGTTGGTAAAAAGGACATTCCTATTTTGTAACTTAGACCAAATTGAAAGCCTAGCGTGACTAATCTATTTCTATCCTTAGAAACATGCACGACCTCAGGATCCCTCTCATTGCGATGTGAATTCCTTCCTTTTTGCCTAAAAGCTTTCAAAATATTAATCTCAAGTTTGACATGTTACATACGAGACTTATTTTTACACATGAATTTGACCTTTTTTAAAGTAAGATATGGTCTATTAGATGACTTAAAGATCTATTTCATATTTGAGATTTCGATATAAGTAATTTAACGTATCTTTAAATATATATACTACTTTTTTTGTTTTTTGGTTACATATATATACTACTAATTTAATAGGTTGGTAAGAGAAACTTTTAATTTTAGATTTAAAACAGATTTTAGAGAATATAACTTTATGCATGTTTCATCCTATTTTAACTTTATTTTATAATAATACATAGTTTTTCATGTGGTGTATGAGCGAATAAAATAGATTGATAATAATAAATTGAAAATCCTTTAAAAAAAATAAATTAAAAAATTTATTTTCACCTCAATAAACTTTGTCATGTCTTGGCTCCTAGACAAACTACATGGGTAGACAATTTAAAAATATATTCAACTTGTTTTGTCATGTCTATCTATATTGCTCCCAATATATATACATAGACTCAAGCTTTTAGTTGGTACCTTTTGAAGTGAACGTTTCTTACATTTATAAATTATGACTTCCATTGTTGATAAATTCTACATTGTCATCGTGTTCATCTTTATTGTCCTTCATATTTCCACATCGGGTATAAACTAACTAAGAAACCAATACTTATTCCCTCATGTACTTTATTCAATTTTAAGCTTACGTTTTAATTTGCTATATTTATTGTGTAGAGGTGGAAGATGATATTTGTAAAATTATGCCTCTCACAATATCAAAATATGCTTTTGATAAGTCTGCATGTAATCTGGTTTGCATCAAAATGATGCATGCAACTTATGGTGATTGTTTTCCCGTGAGCTCAATTATTTCATTTTGCGTCTGCTACTTCAAATGCTAAAGCATAAGGGCACGTTGGATTAGACTTATTTTGAGTTTATGCAAAACAACTTATGCAAAGAAGTAAGTTTTTATGTATTATTAATAAGTTTGTAAATGTAGTTTATGAAAAAAGAATTTATAAAGAAACAATTTTCGTTAGTGAGAACTTATAATAAATTAACATATAAACTTATTTATTTGTATAAGTTGTTTTTCATAAGCTCAAAATAAGCCTAATCCAAACGAGCCCTAAATATTATAATGGATAGAAACGGAAAATTATCTAATTTTCTTTATCTCTTATTATTGTTATAGTTTTTTCTTTTACAAGATATTTGTTATATTTATTTTTTATCTCGCGCGCACTCACACACACAGATATATATATATATATATATATAAGAATCTATTTTTATTTTCCTTTCAATATATTAATAAATATAATGCTGAATTTATAATTTTAATTCCCATAGTAAATTTCTAAAACATTAATAATTATGACTCGTTTGGTGGTATGGCTAAGAAATGGACAACGATAAAATTACTCTACTTTTCCTCAATCGAATGTTTATAAGCGAGTAAGATAAGATAATTAAATCATAAACCTTATCCTATCATGTCTCTAAAGTTAAAAAGTTTATCCAACATGTGAGCTACGTTATCAACCAGCAGGATATGATAAGAAAATAATTTACTTATTTAATCGTATAAAAAACAATTTAAAAAATTAAAGATAAAAATATGAATTGTTAAACAAGAATATATCAAATTTGGTTTTAAATTTAAAAACTATTAAAATTAATAATCAACTTTGAAAAAAAAAGGTATGAAATTAGCACAAGGATAATTTTTATATTCTATATAATAATTTTTTTTAATATGTAATATATATTATTTAGCCGAAACTTGAACGGTTGAACCCTATCTTTTAACTTCTTAACTTTGTAAACCTTTAGCTCAAATTATGTTTGGCCTTTATTAAATTTTAAAAATTGGATACCATTGAAATGAGAGGAAACCCCAAAGATCGAAAAAAAGTTCTTGAGCTATTAGATGTAGGGTAGTAAAAGGCAATTCTACTCGTTAAGGGCGGTAACCTTCACCCAATCATTTCTGCTAAAGGTGGTTGAACCCCAATGTTGGGACAATTAAAGACAATTTTAACCCGTTAATCTTGGGACCCTTACCCTATTAAATTTCCTACATGTGATTTAGGCTAGACATATTGTTTGATAGGTCGCAGACTCTTGTTGATCTGGTCTATTCTCATCCTTACATATAATCTATTAAACTTCCTACATGTGATCTAGGCTAGACATATTGTTTGATAGGTCTCTTGTCGATCCGGTCTATTCTCATCCTTACATATAACCTTCAAATTATTTGATTTCTTGTCCAATAAGTTTTGTCATGTTTTAGCTCCTAGATGGAATATATCTACAAATTAAAACAAAATGATAATTATAAATTATAAATTTGATTTGCAACCCAATAAACTTTGTCACATGTTGGCTTCTAGAGAGACTATATGGACAAATTAAAACAAATTGATAATAATAAATTGAAAATTTGATTTCCAGCCCAATAAACTTTGTCATATGTTGGCTCCTAGAGAGACTATATATATCGACATATCATTTAAAAAATATTCAACTTGTTTTGTCATGTCTACCTATATTAGTTCTATATACATATAGACACAAACATTGTGTTGGTAACTTTTTTTATAGAACAATATTTAGATTTAGATATCATGATTTCCTCGACTGGTAAATTATGTATTGCCTTCATGTTCATTTGTCATGTCGTTCTCCTTATTTTTGCATCAGGTACAAACTAACTAAGCAACTTAGACCTATTCTCTTTTTAAAAAATAAAAAACAAACTTAGACTTATTCTTTCTGGTGCGTTATTCAATTTTAAGCCTAACTTACATTTTTCATTTTTTTTTTGTAGAGCCAGAAGAAAAAATTTGTGACATTAACTATCATCATACACAATCAGAATATGGTTGTAATAAGTCCGCTTGTAATGAAGTATGCATCAACATAGAGCATGCAACTTTCGGTGATTGTCTGTTTTCAAACCCATATTTTTCATTTTGCTTCTGCTTATTTAAATGTTGAGCATAAATATTTTAGTGGATGGAAATGGAAAATATTCTAGATTTCTCTCTCTCTCTCTCGTTGTATTATATATTTCTTGTTTATCAATCTTTTTTATATTGCAACTTTCTTGTTTATCAATATTCTACATGTATGCTATATACGCCCATGCGCCTGGGTGCGACCAGAATTGGCAGTTTGCTTCTTTTTTCAAGCTGGATCGGTGTAGAAAGCCAAGTTTTCTTCTCTTAAACCATAAGTAATCATTTTTTATAAATAGAGACCCTTGCACATATTATTTTTTATTCAGAAAGCTAGCGGTTCAAGGCAAAGGTCAAGCTTCACAGTTTCAAGACAAGATTTCTTCGTCCTCTTGTTCTGTCTAGGGTAGATTTTTCTATTGTTTGTTATGATGTTTGTTGTCATAAGCAACTAAACTTATTTGATTAGGGTTCTAAGATGAACCCTTTCTTATTTGTTGGATTATATTAATAAAGTTTATATTAGTTATGATTTAATTTTATTGTGTCTGATTTAACTCGTCCTTGCCTGTCCTTAATGCTTTTTAAACTGAGAATTCTTATCGGTAATCTTGAAGATTGATTTATAGGGTATTAGTAGGCATGACAACCCGAATTTACTTTGTTCATGGCAGTTTCCGTTGCCTATTTATCATTTATAGTTAATGGGCTTGGGTATGAAACTTCGTAATTTCTAAATCTTCCTTCCGGTAACGCCATAATTATAACTAGGTCAAATTATAACAATGTTATCTTGTCGCACATGTTATTGTTAGGGTTAAATAGGGTTTCTAAATTTAGTTTCTTAAATCATGAATAGACACCACATAACTGATTGTTTTCGAAGTTAATTCCAACAAAAATGAAGGGGAGATTCAAGGGTTCCCACACTATTATTAATTTGAATCACAAACCTAATCTCGCATTGGACAGTAGAATTAAACCCTGCAACTCTATTCATCTCTTTCAAATTTCACTCTTTTGAATAAATTTTATCAAGTGCTAAGTTGAACGACAATCCATGTGGAGAACAATAAACTAACTACTTTATTACATGTTACGATTTAGTACACTTGCCAATTTCGTCCATCACACACTCGTTGAGGATTTTATATGGTTATATATGCAAAAGAAATTTTTTATGTACCAATATGTGATAGTCGAGACGATAAAAATTGAAAACCCGTGACTATTTTCAAATCATCAACATTAATACAATGTTTTTATTAAATATTTTTTATTTTATATACAAAACATCGTTAAATATTTGCAATGCAATTGTTGTAAATTTTATGTGCTTATATCTCAAAAATCAAATTTTATATATACCGCTATAAGAAAGTTGATATTTAATTTTCAAAACTAATGATTATTTTAATCAAAATATGTGCTCTACGTTCATCGTTTAAATGTTTTGTAGTACGCCAAATGCATATTTATTTAAAATAGCTTCCATTCATACCCCCCATTAAACATGTCGTATGATAAATCACAGACTAATATCAATTGGTCTGGTTTATTCTCACCCCTACATATAACATTACAATTATTTGATTTCTTGTCCGAAAACCTTGTCATATTTTAGCTCCTAGACAGATTATATGGACAAATTAAAAAAATAATTGATACTAATAAATTAAAATTTTGATCTTCGGTCCAAAAAACTTTGTCACATGTTGCCTTCTAGAAAGACTATGTGGGCATATCATTTTAAAAATATTCAACTTGTTTTGTCATGTCTACCTATTTTAGTTCCAATATATACATATAGACACAAACATTGTATTAATTGGTAACTTTTTTATTGAACAATATTTAGATTTAAAAATAATGATATCCTCGACCAGTAATTTCTGCACTGCCTTCATGTTCATCTGTCTTGTCGTTCTTCTTATTTCTACATCAGGTACAAACTAATGAAGCAACTTAGACTTATTCACTCTGGTATGTTAATCAATTTTAAGCCTAACTTACATTTTTATTTTATTTATTTATTTATTTATTTTTTGTGTAGAGGCAGGAGACAAACTTTGTAAAGTTAAGTATCATACAAAATCGGGATATGGTTGTGTTAAATCCGCTTGTAATGAAGTCTGCATCAACACAGAACATGCAACTTACGGTGCTTGTGTGCCTCCAATCCCATATTTATCATTTTGCTTCTGCTACTTGAAATGTTGAACAAAATATTTTAGTGGATGGAAAAGGAAAATATTCTAGTTTTTTCTCTCTTTGTATTATATATTTCTTGTTTATCAATTATATATATATTGCATATAAATGTATGTTATTTATCTTTTCCTTTCGATATAATAATAAATGTTATGCAAAATTTATAAATTCAATTCTCGTAGTAAATTATTGGAATATTATTTACACTTTTGGAATCGTTTGGTGGTTGGAATAAGAGACTAAATATTATAAAACTATCATCATTGTCTCAATCTATGTTAGATAAGTCGATAGAAAATGATAAATTAACTGTGAACTTTATTATGTCATTAATACCTCTCTGGTTAAACATCTTAATCATGAATGGGAGTTGTGTTAAAAATACGTAGGATAGGATAACAACATAATTTACTTGTTTATTTTTATAAAATAATTTAAAATTCATATCTAATAAAATATAAATACAACTATGAATTAAAAAAAATAAAAAATTCAATCTAATATTATTGTTCCACAATGATTATTTTGTTTTTTCCTGAGTTCCAATAATTGATTCGATTTTTATTAATCTTTTGAACTCAATCATTCTTTTAAAATACTTGGCTCTATCTCAATGTAAGTTGTTTAATGAAAATATTTCTTATTGACTTAAAGTTTATCGAAGTTTGAAGAGGCTATTTCTTTACGAGGCACGTCTGAAAGTATGAAGAAGTTTGCGCGAAGAAAAAAAAAACTTTTGAAAGCTTGAAAATGCTTGTGTAAAATCTTTAGTTGCTTGATTTTTAATGAAACTACAAGTAATGACCGGGAATATATAATACTTGGGGATATCATAAAGAGTTTTAAAATTAAAGAAATGCAGCATTGTTTAAGCATACAAAAGTAGTAATATTTACATTAAAAAAGTAAATAGTTTAAAACTATGTCCTACGACACACCAGTAGAAGCTAGCATGACAAATAAATGCCATGGAATTCTCAGGAAGTTGTAATATTCACCATAAAACATGAAGGATAGCAACCTTTGACAACATTCTACCCACAATGTTACAAAGACAATTTAGAGAATAAAAACATAGTACATTCTTTCATTGAATTTACAGTGACAATGAGGATACTGCACTTGAAATATGACATGTCAGATTATCAGTATATAACTATTTTCTGCTGTTAGATATATCATATATTTTCAGTGTTTGAACTTACGGTCAATTTACTCCTATCGCACGATATTTCGAGATCTAACGAGTAACTTCACTCAAATCGCGCAGTTAAATCAAACACATGTTTGTAATCTATAATAGAATCAAATACTTCATTTTAATTGGAAATGGTTATATTCTATATACGAATTATTGGTTTAAGCTGTAGCATTTTGATCAAGTCAAGAATAGTATAATAGAAAATGGATCAGGTAGCAAAGAATGAACTGTTAGAACTAGAGGTTTCATCCTCAAGCTCCATTATTGAATCATATATTTCTAGAGACTGTTGTTTCTTGCTCCGGTTCACCGTTGACAGGGAAGTCAGTAACTCCTTGCTTGATGTCACAATCACCTCTGCGCAATGAAGGCTCGTCGACCATATTAACCGGTCCTGGACTATGACTTTTCTTGTGTTCTAGAATATTCAGTAGGAAAAATTGTTAAAATTCAAGTAAAAACAGGTTTAGGAAAAGACAAGAAATAAGTTAAAGGAGAATTGTTTTTTTTACTTTTACAGGTTATTGACTGTTGAGTCACGGCCAAGAATTCTTCCCATTTGAACTTGCTCAGTTCGAGCTTTTCTTCTTCAGAAAGCTCAAAATTGGGCTCCCTCCCACACATAAAAGCAGCCCTGAAAATTAATAGACCACACATAAAGGGGACCGAAGGAGTTTCAAAAACTAACAGAACCATTGACTCGCTAACATATGCATATCGAAAAACAATAGACCACACATAATAAGTATGTCATAGTTAATGTAAACTACTTTCTGCGACCTCGCCCATTTGATAAAAAAAAATTCCCAGTTTAATGAAGACTACTGCAACTACCCCAATAGTTGGGAGACTGTTGACCCGAACCCAAATGTGTTTTGAAAATCTATTAAAATACCGAATGCTCGGTGTAGTAATGGATGAAACATATTTGTCATAGATTTTTTATACTAAGTTGCAAGTAGGGTTTATAGTCATTTCATTAAACATGTAAAATTCTTTCAGCATTTTGAGATTTCTTTAGTAGCTAGATGGAATAATGAACTTTGGTCATAAGGAGGACTAAAGTTTAGTGGCACAAGTAATAGTCAAAACAACTGCATGACCTTGTACCAAAGAATTGCATCCATAAAAGGTGTAAAAAATACAATTGCATATGAAATGTAGAGCTGTAATATGCAGCCTAGCCATTGCAATTTGTTTTTAAAGCAAAACATGTTAGAATTCAAAGTACTACCTGTGGTACAAGCGAGCAGCTTCTTCCTGCGACGCAACAGTCCCTAGGTGGATCTGCTTCTTGTCCACTTTTATTGCTGCCTGCCATTTCATATTTTTTAAATACACCCCTCTCATTATGCACGGTTCCTGATTCTCTCTAGGTTTTCTTGAATGTCGCTTTCTACGTACTAACAGGGGGACCTGAAAAATGCAGGTTGAAATAAGTAACAGCCAGATAGAGACATAATAACGTATAACAGAAAATTCGGTAATGCTTCAAAATTGAGATGTAGACAAGTAATGTAAATGCATGATTGCTGAGTCTAGTAAATGCATGATTACAAATGTTGAATTTTATAAAAAATTTGACATAGTCTCATTTGAAAATTCACTTATTTTATATGTTGACCTAGTTTTTTTTATTTCCACTACTGCAGTTTATGATAAAAGACCAGTAAGAGCATTTGTTTAGCTCTTGTCTATGAAAAAGTACAACTGCTATCAGGTACAACTTTGACATCATAAAAAGGCTGAATTTTTAAAATAGGCCATGCCGAATTTTTTTACAAAAATTTATAAAGAAAATAATTTTATTGGATTAATTTAAGTTAATTAAAGGAGGTGTTACAAATGTGAACATTGAATTTCTTTAAGATGATTATGTCTCTAACAAATGAGTTGGAGGATTTAGATGTACTATCACCTCAGAGTGATACTGCATAAATGATATTTTTTATAGCCAGCTTCCGGTGAGGTTTTTTGTTTTGAAACCTGCTTTGATTTCTAAAGTACCAGATTGTGCTGATGATGTTGACAATAGAAGCCTGAATCACAATTTTGCATTGAGGTGACCAACCTCTATCACATAAAGTGCAAATATCTGAGACAAACTGAAAATGCAAGTTGGTGTCAAGGATGGAGGCTAACCAGTACCATAGCTTGAAAGATAAACTACACTCAAAGAATAGGTGAAAAGAAGCTTCTACATGAGTGGAACAAATGGAGCACATATATGAAAGTTGGCATCCTCTCTGTTGTAGCTTCTCAGTAGTGGGGATCTTGTCACGAATCAATCTCCAAGCTAGCAGAGATTTAGAGGGAGGGATATCTTTACTCCAGATGAATGTATGCAGCTGTAGGTTGGTTCTTGAAGACATATGAGTCACATAACCTCAAGCCACCTTTATAATTGTGCTTCCATATCAACTTGCCTTATGTACCTTCAAAAGGGATGGTGACTTATAAAACAAGTAACCTGACATGAAGGTGTTGAGAAAGAATATCTTGGGGTATGCTCCATTGAAAATTGTGTCAACCTGGCTCAAGTTGAGAGTTTCCTGCAAAGGCTCACCAAACCATGAATCCTCCCAGAGTTTTATATTTTTTCCATTACCAAGAAGCCATTTCCAGCAAATTCTGCTTTGATACTGGACCATAAAGTGGATTAAATATGATGGTTGATAGTTTTGTTGCTCCTAAAACCTCTACAATTTAAAATTCGGAACTCCTAGGTGAATAAAAGGCAAGGAGCCAATTTCAAACCCTAGGAGATTAACAATATTTTGCAGCCTATTGTGTGATATGCCTCCATCATAAATAGTGGGCTTCTGGCACTGATAACTTGACCTGAACTATTAGCATATCTAGTGAAAAGCTGCAAGGCTATCAAAGTTACCTCCACAATAAATGACAATATCATCTTCGTAAAGACAATGTGAAGTGATCTGAGTTTTCCTTGCTCCAGTGATCAGCTTAATATTTCCTTCATCGACAAGTCTATTGATCCCTCTGCTTAAAACTTCCTCTTCCAGGCAAAAAAAGGAGAGGTGACAGAGGGTCACCTTGCCTGACACCTCTTGTACACTTGAAGTATCCCTGCTGAGTGCCATTAATAGAAGTAGAAAGAGTGGCAGATGATAAAATGGAAGCCATCCAATTACAAAAAGTGTTGTTGAATCCAAAAATCCGAGGACTTTAAAAAAAAATATCAATTCAAGGGTATCAAAAGCTTTAGTGATATCTATTTTTAAGGCCATGTTTACCCCAAAAGCTTTTTTGTCAATTATGTTGATAGCTTCTGAAGCAAGGCACAAACAGTCTTTAATGTTTCTTCCATTGATAAAACCTTTTTTATTGCTTGATACAATAGTTGGGAGAATGCTAGCTAACCTGACAGCTATAATCTTGGAGATAACCTTGAACTTGAAGTTGGCCATGGCTATAGGTCTGTATTGTTCCACACAATCTGCATTCTGATGTTTTCGAATAAGAATAAGAGTGTTTGCATTATATTTGGGGAGGATCCATCCAGAGACAGAGAACTGCATCACAACATCAATGACATCCTTGTGAATAATATCCCAAAAGGTTTGGTAAAAGAAGGCCCCAAATCCATATGGGCCAAATGCTCCATTCTTGTTGAGACGATTTTATTTCTTCATGAGTATAGGTAAAACAGTGAGCAAATCATTTGTGCTGTCACCAACCAGATTTGGAATAACTTCTTGTGCAAGTAACTGATCCTGCAAAAAAGGGTTAGTACAAAATAAATTCTTAAAATAAATAACAATGTGATATGAGATTTGTTGTGGTTCACTGATGATGTTTTCTCCATCTCTCAAACTAGAAATTATAAGCCTAGTTTTATTTTATTTTTATTTTTGAGAGCCTATGAAAATATGTAGTGTTTCTATCACCATCTAAGGCTTTTTCATGCCAATAGCATTCCTGTTTTTCTAAGGCTTTGTCTAATTCACATTTTGCATTCCTTTCAAGGTTTAAAAGGTTGTCAGAGGGGCCATCTATGTGAATTTGGTTTTGGATGAGGGATAGGTTGTTTTCGGTAGTTTTGACAAAGTCATGAACATTCCCAAACACCTCCTTATTACAATCAAAATATGTGTTCTGCAAAACATGTCATATGATAGATCAAACACTCACGTCAGTTGGTCTGGTCTATTCTCACCCTTACATATAACCTTCGAATTATTTGATTTCTTGTCCAATAAACTTTGTCATGTTTTAGCTCCTGGACAGACTATATGGACAAATTAAAAAAAATTCATAATAATAAATTAAAAATTTGATTTTCAGTCCAATAAACTTTGTCACATGTTGGCTCCTAGAGAGACTATATGGACATATCATTTCAAAAATATTCAACTTGTTTTGTCATGTCTACCTATATTAGTTCCAATATATACATTTATACACAAACATTGTGTTGGTCACTTCTTTATAGAACAATATTTAGATTTAGAAATCATGATTTCTTCTGCTAGTAAATTCTACATTGTCTTCATGTTCATCTGTCTTTCCGTTCTCCTTATTTCTGCATCAGGTACAAACTAACTAAGCAACTGATACAGCTCATTCTCTCCAGTACATTTTTCAAGCCTTACTTTCATTTTTTATTTGCTTTATTTATTTATTTTCTGTGTAGAGGCAAAAGAAAAAAATTGTAGAGTTAAGCATCATACAAATGTTGAGCATACAACTTACGGTGGTTGTGATAAGTCCACTTGTAATGAAGTCTGCATCAGCACAGACCATGCAACTTACGGTGATTGTGTGCCTCCAATACCATATTTTACATTTTGCTTCTGCTACTTCTGTTGAGCATAAATATTTTAGTGGATAGAAATGGAAAACATTTTAGTTTTTTAACTATTAGTTTTCTCTCTCTCTCTCTTTGTATTATATATTCCTTTATATTAGTTTTTATATATTGCATATATATGTATTTTATTTATCTCATATTTTATTGGAATATTAATTATTAACACTTCAGGTTTGTTTGGTGGTTGGAATAAGAGATGAGATATGATAAAACTATTATCATTGTCTCAATATGGTGTTAGATGAGTCGATAAGATATGATAAATTAATCATAAATTTTATCTTATTATATTTCTCAGGTTAAAAACCTTATCAAGAATGGAAGTTGTGTTAGAAATATGTAGAATAGGATAACATAATTTACTTATTTATTTTTATAAAATATAATTTAAAATTCAAATCTAATAAAATATAAATACAACTATGAATTAACAGAAATGGAATTCAACCTTCATTAGTAATTTTAACTCAGTCATTCGTATAAAATACTTAGCTCTAACTCAATGTAAGTTATTTAATGAAAATATTTCTAATTGACTTGAAGTTTATCAAAGTTTTACAGCGGTTTTATGGGAATCCTGGTAAACACAGACGAAAGAGTTTAGTACAAAACACAGGTTATTTGAGATATGAATAAATAAGGGTTATGCTAACCAATGCCCTAAGCCTTTAGGGCACTATGTTAATTATTGCTTTTGGACTGCATTACGTGGCTGTTTAATCTTTATTCTCTATTGTTTCAGTTTTTTATTTTAGTCGATAAGTGGTAACAACACTTTAGGAGAAGCAGTTGTTGTTATCCCAAGTTCCTAGTTTAGTGGTGATGTGGTTGTTTTCTGTTTTTGTTTTTGAAACACTATAAGTGTGTTGTTTTAATGAAATAGCAGTATCAATTTCCCATTCCATTTCGACGTATTCTTCCCTAATTTTGTCTATCATATTATTTTTCATTTATACCATATAACCAACAAATTGGTAGCAGAGCTATCATCTTACGGGACCTGTGAAAATGGAAACTGAAACAAGTTTCTCTCAAGTTGCTCCTCCTGTCTATGGGGAGAACTATGATCTTTGGGCAGTAAGAATGGAGTCTTACTTGGAGGCTTTGGATGTTTGGGAGGCCGTTGAAGAGGATTATGAAGTTCTTCCGCTGCCGAATAATCCTACCACGGCTCAGTTAAAATATCACAAGGAGAGAAAAACTCGGAAGGCAAAGACAAAATCAGTTCTTTACTCCAGTGTTTCACAAAATGTTTTCACCAGAATTAAGACCCTCAAAACAGCCAAAGAAACCTAGGACTATTTGAAGGAAGAATACGCAGGGGATGAGAGGATTCGAGGCATGCAAGTGTTGAATTTGATGAGGGAATTTGAGATGCAGAAAATGAAAGAGTCTGAGACAATCAAAGATTACTCTGACAGATTGCTTTCCATTGCAAACAAGGTTAGGTTACTCGGCACTCAATTCGCTGATTCTAGAATTGTTGAAAAAATTCTGGTTACGGTGCCTGAGAGATATGAAGCATCAATAACCACCTTGGAAAACACAAAAGACTTGTCTAAGATCACCTAGGCAGCAGTGTTACATGCATTGCAGGCTCAAGAGCAACGAAGGCTTATGAGGCAAGAGCATGTGATTGAAGGTGCTTTACTAGCCAAGCAAGTACTGCAGGCAACCAAAGCAAAGATAGAGGTAAAAAGAAGAATTACCCATCTTGCGAGCATTGTGGCAAAATGGGTCATCCACCGTTCAGATGTTGGAGAAAACCGGACGCAAAGTGCAGCAAGTGCAATCAACTTGGACATGAAGTTGTGATTTGC